>JAANMX010000067.1_pt1 | contig 114991 bp, 103 predicted proteins | sample 7279681 | NCBI WGS metagenome assembly JAANMX01 (sample SAMN14094542, study PRJNA606508) | bioreactor metagenome | isolation source: A lab-scale SPAN reactor treating ammonium-rich wastewater day 351 | place: Ireland: Galway | collected 2018-01-01 | reverse complement strand
CGTACAGGGACGGTGGATGGAGGTCATCCGCCCGACAGTGCATAGTGTAAGCTCCGTGCGAGCCAGGGACTACCCACCATCATGCTTTCTCCATTCATGCGTCGTAGAAATTTTTTGTTGCGTGAAGATGTTCATTGGAAGATAAGAATAACATGCAGACCCCGCCTTGGAGGTGGGTCGCAATCTAACCCCTTTTGAGTTAATTACATGCCTCACGTCGTCAATGGCATCGGCACCTGGTACTATGGCCGCAGCAATCTCCATCGCACCAAAGGCGTGTGCTCGATTTGTCACAAGCAAGCCATCCTCGAATCGTATGACGTTGGCCATTTTTTTGTCTTCCTGTTTATCCCGATCCTGCCCTTGGGGAAAAAACGCGTCCTTGAGCATTGCAAAACCTGCGATTACCACTACTCCTTGCCGCTCAAGAAATGGCTAGCCCAGAGAGATGCCGACACAGCCGAATGCATGGCCAAACTGAAGGACCACCCCAATGATCCCGAGGCCATTCGTGCCGCCCTAGAATTGGCGATGCGTTATCAGGATGCCCCCTTATTCGAGAAAATGGCTCAGACGCTCGTGCATGGTGGTCCCGACGATGCGCAACTGCAGCTCACCCTGGGCATGGGTTACGACTATTTCGGCCAACCCGAACCCGCCCTGGCCGCCTATCAGAAATCCTTGGCCCTGGAGGATCAGCCCAAGACGCGCGAATTGATCATCCTGGGACTTCTGGCCAAACAAGAACCTGAAGAGGCCGCGGCCATGGCCAAACCGCTTCTTGAAACCTTGTCCCCCGAACAGGCCTGGCTCCCCATGGCCCTCGTCAGCGGCTTTCAAGAGCAGGGGCAGCATGAGGCCGCCCTGGAAATCATCCAACAAGCGGAGAGTGTGCTTCCCGATTTGACCAAGAATAAGAACTGGAACAGCCTCAAGAAACAGTCCTTAAAGCATCAAGGCACCTCCAAGCGCCTCAAATCCTCATGGAGCGGCGACCCTCGACTGGCATTAACTGAAACGGGCAATGGTTCTAAAATCAAAGCGGCGCTGTTCGTCGTTGGCCTGCTTGGATTGCTCGCCTTTTACTTGATCGTGTGCTACCGCTATGGCCAGCATCGCCAAGTGATCTTGGCCAATGGCTTGGATCAAGCATACACGGTTGAATTTCAAGGCCAGTCCGTGGAATTGCCCGCGCGCGGCGTCCAGACGGTGAAAGTCGCTGAAGGCAGGATCGCCTTTCGTGGTTCACATCCCAAGCTCCAACAGGAACTTCTCGAATTGGACATCGAAACGACGTTCTTGACGCGTCCTTTCAATAACCCCATCTTCGTGGTGAATTTGGATGCCTTGGCCATCCTCGAATTCCAAAGCGCCATCTACGCAGTCAACCCGCCTCCCATGCCGCCGCCCGACTATTTGCTCGGTCAGCAATCGTATTTTTTTGAATCCATCGATTTTTTATTCTGCCCCATGCCAGAAAAGGTGGAACTCAAAAATCGCCAAAGCATCACCAAGACGCAATTGAACCTCATGACCGGGCAATCCCCCAAGCAACGCATTCGCAACCTCAGAGAAGTGGAATCCATAGACAAACAATTGGCCTATCTCAAGCGTCTGGTCGAGTGGATGCCCGATGAGAGCCAGTACCTATTCGCCCTGGCCGAAGAACTGAAACCGCAAGATATGCTGCAATTGCTGGAAGCAAGGCTCAAAGATCGGCCCCTCAAGGTGGATTGGCACTTGCTGTATCAAGGGTACATGAAAGTGTTTAACCCCAAGGTCAACCTGGCCGTGGAGTATGCCGCTTCGCTCAAGGACGCTGCCGACCAGGCGGATGGGCAGTTTCTGTTGGCCAGCCTTCAGGAGGATCAAGAGCAGGCCATGAAGCTATTTGTCCAGGCGGCCAATGCCGAACCTCCATCCTGCCATGCCCAGCATCGCCTGGCCAAGTGGGCCCTCAGTCAAGGGAAATATCAGGAAGCCTTGGATTGGTGCGTCAAGGCGCTCAAAGTCATGCCGCATCATGCGCAATTCCAAGCGGCGCGAAAGGAAGCGCTAATGGGATTAAAGCAATATCAAGTACTCCTCAACGAATTGCAGCGCGAATACACCGAGGCTGGTTTGCTAGAAGATCCTGTGATGTTGCTTGAATACCTGCGCTTCCTCACCTACACCGACCAAAAGTTCGGCGCGGAGACGATGCTTTCGCAATTCATCCGTAAAATCGAGAAGGCGGATCCGACGCAGACCCAGCGCATTCGAGCCCATTTTCAGAAAGTCATTCACGTCGCCGCCCAGGACCCTTTCGCCGTTCTCACGCTCGTTTCTCTGCACGAAGAGATGGCGGACTTTTGCTCATGCCTAATGAAGGGGGACTTGGAAGATGCCTTGGAAGAACTCAGCGACGAAAGCGACTTTCAACGGCTGCAAGAATTAGGATTGCTCTATCTCATGGCGGACCAGCATGAGAAAGTTGAAATGGCCGGCCGGCAATGGAAAGCCTTCCTCGAGACCCTGCGTGAACAGTCCAACGAGGGTCAACAACTCGCGGACAAGTTGGATCATGAGGAGAAGCTGGATGTGGTTTGGGTGAAAAAGCTGGGGATCGAGCGCGGCCTGAAACGCATCGTCTTGCGAGTCGTCGCTCATCGATATCCCGAGATGGCGAAGGAACTGCTCCCGCTCGCTCGGCTGCTCGACGTCGACCGAGACGAATATTCCCTGGTGCTGCAATTCATGGATAAGAAGATGCAAAAGGACGCTATGGACGACTCTCAATGATCCATCCATGGCCGACGCCGCGCGTCTCCGCTGCTATTCCCGGCAAGCTTGCGGCCACACGTCGGGATCGGTGATCGCTCGTTGATACCTGGCCAGCAGCATTTGGATTTGCAGAAGACGCTGCCAAACAGCATATTCCAGGACAACACGCGTCCCCTCTTCGGTGGAATGGACGTGCTGCGTGGCCTGGGACATGGAACGCTGCAGATAATTTAATACTTCCGTCAGCCGCGCGGATTGGGATGGCGTCAACTTCGTGGGCAAGGGGGGAAACTCATGATCACCCACGACCAGCATGTCTGACGTGTGGCGAAATTCATCATTGTCCTGAATTTGGAAATGGAGGTCTGAATCCTCGCCAGGCATTTCCTTGGCGGTGGCCATCATGGTCGGACGATCTTCCGAGCTGGGCACCTTGGTTTTGCCGGGGGAAGAAGCCTTGGCCTTGTTCAGCGCCGTCTGCCGAGCGGCAATTTCTTCCATCGTCCCGAACAGCAGCACGCTGCGCCCCATTTGGATAAAATCCCCATACCGCATGCGGTGAATCTGGATGAGCTGGCCATTCACGCGGGTGCCGTTCGTGCTGTCCAAATCCGTGAGGATCAGATCATCCTGGTCTTGTTGGACTTTGGCATGAAACCGACTGATGCGCTCGTCGTTAAGCCGAATCGTATTCCCCTCTTCACGTCCGATGGTGACTGGCGTGGGCAGCTCATGAAACACCCGTCCCTTGTCCACTCCATCGATGATTTGAAACGTGATCGAGGCCATCAGCTTGTTCTCCAGCTAATCTTCACTCGCAGTGCATATGAGCACCAAGTTTCAAGATTTATGGACGTTTGATGATTATGCTCCTACTTGGCTTATAACATACCATCTTCACAATCGCTAAGCAACCACCTCAAATTAATTTCATGGCATGACTTAATGGCATCAATCACAAAGCCAAGATCGGCTCAATTAAAGTCCAAGCACGAAATACTGGATCATTGTGAGCCGGTGATGAGCCTGGCAGCTTGTCTTTCCAAACTTGTAAGCATTTGCCAATCCCACCAATAGAAATTGGCGTGCGTGAGCTTAGAGGAGCCAGCCTTAGTTTTTTGTTCCTCGATCCACTTTTGGACCATGTCGAACCTCCTGAGGGCTTGATCATGTTTTCCCTCTTGCTCATCCACCATGGCCAACAACAATTCGCCAATCATGCCTTGGTACCAATCGGAGCGGAGCATGTTCTCGGCGTGGACTCTAGCGAAGGACCATTGACGAGAACGATAATACATCGCGGCTAACAACCATTGTTGAAAGCCGCTGTTGCGATTCTGATTCACGACTTCGATCTGCTGATCGATCATGGCGTTCAAGGGTAGATTGGAGACAGGCACTAAGACCAAGGCATAGTAGGCTTCTTGACGCTGCGTTGGCGACTGCCATTTGTTCTGGTTGATGTTTGAGCGAAAATGGCTTAACAAGCGCCCCGTTAATTTTTCATATTCTTCCGCCCGGTCTTCGCTGGCCAGCATGGCCGCCTTGAGCATCCAGTGATAGGAGTTATCCGGCTGGGTGGCGAGCAATTGATCCAGGGCCTCATGCACGCGGACGCGTTCTCCAGCTTGCAGGCCGTACTCGACCTGTTTTTGCCACAGCTTGGGATTCCTCTGATCGAGCTTGCTGGCCCGATCGAGAAATTGAAACGCCTGATCCCACCGCGATTGCTTGGCGCAGCGATCGCTCATGACCAGCAGGACCTGAGGTTGATTGGGCCGCAGCTCCATTAAGCGATTGGCCAGTTGCTCGTGGCGAGCCACGTTATGAGCGACGCGTTCGATTTGACCCGCGTCATTCTGCGCGGCATCGACAGCTCGAGCATACGCCTCAGCGGCTTTTTCCCAGGCGTTGCTCTCCATGTAAAGCTGAGCCGTTTCGAAGTGATCCTGGAACGAGCCGCTGCCGCCGCCCAATAGCATGGCCACGACGATGGTTACCGTGGTGATGATAATCCCCAGAACGGCCGCGACAACCAGATTTTGATTGGAAATCGGCGGTTTCTTTTCCTTATGAATGACGCCCGATGATCCCTGGGCAAAGGGCGTCAAGGCCTCCACGACGTCGCGCGGCTGCTGATAGCGATCATCGGGGTTTTTCGCCAACATGAAGTCGATGACGTCGCCTAGCCCCTCAGGCAGACTGCGGCGAATATCCTTGACGTAAACGGGGCGCGCCATTTGATGGGCCAGCAGCTTTTCCGCGACGGTGGCCCCGCGGAAGGGCGGCTCCCCCACCAACAAATAATACAATGTGGCCCCGAGGCTGTAGATGTCGGCGCGAATGTCCACGGCGGAGCTGTCCATGGCCTGTTCAGGAGCGATGTAGTCCGCGCTTCCCAAAACCGCCCCGCCATCCACGCGGCGCGTCAGATCATCGGCCTCGATGTCCTGCACGCGGGCCAAGCCCATGTCCATGATCTTGACGCATCCTTCCGCGTCCAGGATCAAATTGCCTGGCTTGATGTCGCGGTGAACCCAATTCGCCTCGTGAATGGCCTGCAACCCCTCAGCGGCTTGAATGATATAACTCACGGCCTGCTTGACCGGCAAGGGACCGTCTTCCTTGACGATCTCGCTCAACGTCTTGCCTTCGACCAGTTCCATGGCCAAGTAGTATTGATGGTTGATCTCGTCGAAATCGAGCGTCTGAACAATGTTGGGATGCCGCAGGGAGGAGCCTGCCTGAGCTTCGCGGATAAAACGATGCACCATTCCCTGATCGCGGGTCGCCTGCGCTTTGAGAACCTTCAAGGCCACGGGCATGTTGATCATGAGGTGCTTGGCGCGATAGACGACCCCCATCCCGCCCACGCCGATCTTGTCCTGAATGAGGTATTTCCCCTTGATCACCAGGCTGATCGGTTTGCCTTCCAGCAGCTTCTCCGCCTGGTAAGCCGTTAAATAGCCTTGCTGAACCAACATCGACGCCCACATTTGCGCGTCTGGCGGCATGGGGCCGATGATCGACATGTCGCGAATCATTTCCCGAACCTGAGGTTCGGTCATGATGCCGCTCTTGATCAAGAATCCGTTGAAGATGGCTGTTTTCATGTCTCAGAAGTTGGTCATCGTTGCTTCGGATGAGAATAAACTCTCAAGTCAATATACTGCGTTTTATTGTAATCCTTGCGTTGGACAGGAGAATTAAAAAAAGGACAACTTCACACCGTCTCTGCTTCCATGATCGTTACACTCGGTTTATTTCCCCCATCAATGCATTATAGACTATTTTGTGGCCTCTGTGCCAATTCCCTTGGCGCTAGCTTGCCCTTAACGGTCGCGTCAAGGCCATGCACTGTCTGGATGTTTTTTTTTCGAACTCGACCATTGAATGTGCAAGATACGCAGGCTCTCACCTTCGAGTTTGCCCTGAGCTGGCCTTCCTGATTTCCGCCTCTTTTATTATTCTGCCAGCATCGAAATGATTCGATGGGAGAAACCTGCATGGAAGCTCGCGCTCTTCGCCAGCATGCGCACGAGACGCCGCGTCTCATCGGCCAGGAAACCGATTGGCTCGACCGCTTTCAAACCGTCTTGCACTGGGAAGCCGAGGCTATTCAGCGCGTCGCCGATCGCAGCCGCAACGTCGCGGTGGCTCGAGTGGTCAAAATGGTCGCCGAATGTCCCGGCAAAGTGGTGGTGTCGGGGACCGGCAAGTCGGGCCTGATTGCTCAAAAAATTGTGGCCACCTTCAATAGCACGGGGACGCAAGCAACCTTTCTCCATCCGGTCGAAGCGCTGCATGGCGATCTGGGCATCGTCGATGGAATGGATCTCATGCTGCTCCTAAGTCACAGCGGCGAGAGCGACGAAATTGTCGCACTGTTGCCGCACATCAAGAAGCGGCAGGTCAAGATCATCGCCCTCGTCGGCAATCCGCGTTCCACCTTGGCGCGGTCGGCTGACGTCATTCTCGATACAGGGGTCGAGCGGGAAGCGTGCCCCTTGAATCTGGCCCCGACCGCCAGCACCGCCGTGGCCCTGGCCCTGGGCGATGCCATCGCCATGACCGTCATGGAGATGAGGGGGTTCACGGCCGAGTTGTTCGCCCGCAATCACCCCGGCGGACGCTTGGGCAAACGCTTGACCCTTCGCGTCGGCGACCTCATGCACTGCGGCGCGAATCACCCCACCGCTGATCCGCGATCCCCCTGGGACAACATCATCACCCTGTTGAGCCAGTTTAGCCTGGGGGCGGTCAACATCGTCAACGAGCAGGGAAAACTGGTGGGATTGGTGACCGATGGCGACGTCCGCCGCGCCGTGCAAGCCGCCAAGCATTCCCTGGCTTCCCTCGCCGAACTCACCGCCGAGAAAATGATGACCCGGCATCCCACCACGGTCGGGCCAGATGTCCTCGCCTATGACGCCTTGCAAATCATGGAAAAAAGGCCGTCGCAAATCTCCGTGTTACCGGTCGTCGATCCGGCTACAGAGCAATGTTTGGGCCTGCTCAGGCTGCATGACATTCTCCGGAGTGGATTGTCATGAACATCTTGGCCGTGATTCCCGCACGTTTTGGCTCCCAGCGTTTTCCAGGGAAACCGCTGATACGACTCGGTGGACGACCCATGATTCAATGGGTCTATGAAGCCGCACTGCAATGCCCCGCTTTCCGCGACGTCATCGTGGCCACGGATGACGAGCGCATTCAGGAATGCGTCCAGTCCTTCGGCGGCAACGTCCGCATGACTCGGCCCGACCATCCTTCGGGTTCGGACCGCGTCGCGGAAGTCGCGCGCTCTTTTCCCGATGCCGACGTGTTCGTCAATGTCCAAGGGGATCAACCCTTCGTCAAACCGGAGAACCTAAGCCTCCTGGTGGCTCCCTATCTCGACGGCGAGCGGCCGGAAATGACCACGTTGGCGTGCTTGCTTTCCAGTCCCGCCGCTCTGCAAGACCCCAACACGGTCAAGGTCGTTCTAAACCTAAAAAGACAAGCCCTCTATTTTTCACGCTCCAGCATCCCTTATTTTCGCCAGGAGCGCCCTGCGCCTGTTTATCATCACTTGGGTCTCTATGCCTTCCGCAGGGACTTTCTCGACGTGTACACATCCCTGGCCCCAACGCCTCTGGAACAATGCGAACAACTCGAACAACTCCGCGTCTTGGAAAACGGTTACACGATTCGCGTCAACCTGGCGCCGACTCCCGACCTTGAGATCAACACCCCCGAGGATCTGGCCGCCGCCGAGGCTCACCTCGCCCGGATGAGCGATTCATTGTCGGCTTAAGACTTCGCACCATTCAAACCAGATGATCCTGAGTATGTCCCATTGCCCTCAATCCATTCACGGCTGCAAAGAGCCATGGTCAACGGAGTGCCACCTGATGAATTGACACTTGGAATCGATCCATTTAGAGTGAATGGACCTTTTGGGCACGCAAGCTGGCACATCCTCGATCTTTTGGGGCTTAGCGCATGGCCGATGACCTCGAACCCTTGTCGAACATCATCGCCGCCCGAGATGGCTCACCTGATGCGTTAGGACAAGCCCTTGAAAGCTGCCGCCTCTATTTGCTCATGATCGCTGAGAATGAACTGTCCCCTGGAATTCGCGCCAAGGGCGGCGCTTCCGACCTGGTTCAACAAACGTTCATGGAGGCACAAAGGGATTTTAACCAGTTTGCAGGCCAAACGAATCAAGAATGGCGCGCCTGGTTGCGGCGTTTGTTGCTAAACAACATCGCCAACTTCCACCGCCATTATCAACAAACGGCCAAGCGGCAAATTCAGCGGGAAATTCCGCTGCAGGCGGGGGATTCCGCCGCGCCGGAGTCGGACTGGCTGCCCGGCGATTGTCCGACGCCCAGCCGTGAATTGATCCAGCGCGAAAATGAAACCGCCTTGGATCGAGCCTTGAAGCAGCTTCCCGAGGATTATCGCACGGTCCTTCTCTTGCGGTACCAGGAAGAACTTCCCTTTGAGGAAATCGGCGCACGGATGCAGCGAACGTCAAACGCCGTCAGGAAACTTTGGTCCCGAGCCATTGAAAAACTGCAAGAATTGATGGAACAGCATCCATGAAACCAGGTGAAGAATCCGAATTGGAAGATTCATGGATTGACAAACTGGCCGCGTGGGACGAGGCGCTGGCCAAGGGCGAATCGTCCACTTTCGATCTCTCCCAAGTCCATGACCCAGACTTGAATCAGCGGTTGAACAAAGGCATCAAGGCCTTGCAATCCCTGAATCAATGGCGCCACAAGAAGCCCGCCCCCTCCATCCTTTCCGACTTGGATAAGGAACCAACCCTGATTCGTGATCCGAACGATCAGGGATTGGACAAGGATCCGCTCGATCCCGTGAAACTGCTCGGCAAGATGGGGCGTTTTCACGTCCGCCGCGAGTTGGGTCGAGGCGGCTTCGGCATGGTTTTCTTGGCTTTCGACCCGGTTCTTCATCGCGAAATCGCTTTAAAAGTCCCCCATGCCACGTCTCTCTTGTCGCCGGTCATGAGAAAGCGATTCACACAGGAAGCCCGGACCGCGGCCCGCCTGAATCATCCCAACATCATCGCCATTCACGAAGCGGGTCAATCCGGCCCCATTCACTTTATCGCTTACGCCTATAGCCCCGGTCAGACCCTGTCGCATTGGTTGAAAAGCCAGACGGACGCCGTCCCCTTCGAACTATCCGCCCGGCTCATGCTGACCCTCGCCAACGCCATGGCTTATGCACACGATCAAAAGGTGGTCCATCGCGACCTCAAGCCCGCCAATATCTTGCTCGAACCGATTCCGCGCACGCCTTCGCTCAGCGTTTCCACCACGAAGGACCTGCTGCCTTTCCAGCCCAAGATTACGGATTTTGGCTTGGCTAAATCTCCCGGCGCCCCGGACTGCACCCGTAGCGGCACCATTTTAGGCACGCCCAGCTACATGTCCCCTGAACAAGCGATGGGACAAGGCCAAGGAGCCGACCCCGCCGTCGATATTTATTCGCTCGGGGCCATTTTTTACGAATTGCTCACCGGCCTGCCGCCGTTCCGAGGCGAATCGGAATTGGACACCCTGCAGAAAGTTCGGTTCGAGGAGCCCATCGCGCCTCGGCAACTCCGCCAACGCATCCCCAAGGATTTGGAGACCATCTGCCTGAAGTGCCTGAGAAAAGAACCGGCTCATCGCTATCTTTCAGCCCATGCCCTGGCCGAGGATCTGCAACGCTATCTGCGACGGGAACCGATTCACGCTCGGCCGGTAAGCCGCTTCAAGAAATGGCGACTCTGGATCCGCCGCCATCCCGCCACCGCGGGGCTGACCTTGGCCTTATGTTTCACTTTGTTGTTGGGCGTGGCTGGCGTCTTGTGGCAATGGCAGCGCGCGGAAGAGTTGGCCGAACAAGCCGTGACTGAGAGAAATTTGGCGATGATCGACAAGCAGCGCGCCCAAGGGATGCTGCAACAATCGCATCAAGCCATCAAGCGGCTGACCTACTTGGGAGAGGAATTGCTGCGTACTCCCGGCTCCGAACAACGAGGCCGGGAGATTCTCCATGAAGCTTTGAAATACTACCGCGAACTGCTCAAGGAAAACACCAACCATTCGGAAATCATCAATGACACGGCTCGAACGGCACTCGAGGTCGCCCGCATCCAGCATATTCTGGGCCAGGTCCAAGACGCGGAAAACACTTATCTGCTCGGTTTCACTCTGCTCAAGGACCATCTCGCCAATCAAGCCCAGCCGGTTTTTACAGACCAATTGCTCTTTGGGCATCTTAATGCCAATCTCGCCCACTTCTACCGCGATCTCAGAAAGTGGGAGAAAGCGGAGCATCACTATCGCGAAGCCATTGCCATCTTTGGCCGATTGCGTCTGGAGAAAGCCACGGCAACCTACTTGTTCATCTCCCACGCCAACGCTCAACTGAATCTCGCCACCGTGCTGAACGGCCAAGATCGCAACGAAGAAGCCTTGGTTTCCTGTCAAAATGCCCTGCTCATCCAGGAAGAAGCCATCCGGCTCGAACCCAAGGTGATGAATCATCAGTTGGAAAAAGCCTTGAATCTGGAGTACATGGGCACCCTGTTGGACGAAATGAAGCTGCCCGATCAAGCCTTGATCCGCTTGCTCGAAGCGCATGACTTGCGGCAGGAAATCCTGCAAAGCATCAGTCCCTCCCATGTCAGTTTTAATCGCGCCACGATTGACGCTTCCAAAAGCCAAGTCAGCCTCGGCTGGCATTATTGGACCGTTCAACAAGACCAGCAAGCGTATCGCTACTATGAGCAGGCCGCCGATCAATTGGAAAAGATCTGCCAACGCATGCCGCATGCCCCCATGCTGCTGGATGATTTGGCTTCGACTTATCATCGCTTGGCCATGATCGCCGAGCGGCAAAGCCAATGGTCTTTGGCCGAAAAATGGCACCGTCAAGCCCTGGCCCAAAGCAAGGAAAACCTCGCTCGTTTTCCGAAAGCCAGGTACATCATTCTCTCTACCATGAAACACCACCACGCCTTGGCCAGGCATGGCATGGAGCGAATTTCCCAGGAAGCAGGCTTGAACCTGTGTCGCGATGCGGATCAATGGGTGCAGCCTTATTTAAAACAGAATTCCCCAGATCCGGATTTGCTCAAAGAGTATGCCCGCTTTCTCGCGTTCCATGCCTGGGGATTGGAACAGGCGAAACAGACCGCCGAAAGTGTCCGCAGTCAGCACCAATGCATTGCGCTGTGGAAAACCATTCAAGCGAGTGAAGATACACCGGAACATCGGCGCGAACTGGCCAAGGCTCACTTGCTCTTAGGCTGGCATCACCTCAAACACATTTCCTGGAAGGATGCCTTGGCTTCCCTGGCTGCCGCCTTGGCCAGCCGCTAGGAAATGAGGTTAACCAGTTTCTTGCGGGTCGCGACGAGCCGGTCGGAGAGGACTTTCAGAAGCTGGCGGAGGAATTGGTTGCCCAGTTCGTGATTGCATTCGCATTGGTTGCGCAACCACTCGCCATCGATCATAATCCCCTTCACTTCGTCGTGGGCGATGCAATCAAATTGCCATTGATGAGGCGGCACCAGCCAAGACCACCCGACCGTTTCCCCAGGGCCGACCCTTTGAATTTCGACCCACCCCTTGGCCGCCGTGTGCGTGCCAATCGACACCTCGCCGGATTGGATGAGATAAAATTTGTTGGAGGGCTGCCCTTCTCGCCCCAACACCTCACCTGGCTTGGCGACAAATGGCTGTACCCCCGAAGCCAGGAGCATGCGCAATGGTTCAGAGAGTTGTTTTAAAAACTCATGTGATTCAAATACGTTGAGGATCGTTGACTGGCTCATGGCAGTAACCTCGACCTGATGGCTATCTTGTAATGATTCAAGGCAACTCTGATGCGATATTAGCAAATTTCATGCGGAACTCGATTTTATTCTCTCCGGTTCTTCAACTAATCCCAGGGCCAACATTTTCGTTCGCAACGTGGATCGGCTAATGCCCAGGATACGCGCAGCTTCGGATTGGTTTTGATGGGTGTGTTTCAGGACGATGTCCAGCAGTTGTTTTTCCACGATCTGCAACCACTCTTCGTGCAAGTTGTGGCTGCCCGCGGCGATGCGATTCAGGATCCACTCATCGAAATGCGCTGGCGAAGCATTCGCAGCGTCTGGCATTGGTTCCTTATTCTCTTTCTCGACGATGGGCAAAAAGGAGGGCAAGATGGCTGGCCCAGTCGACTGGAGCAGGGCCTGCTTGATCACACTCTGCAATTCGCGCACATTGCCTGGCCAATCGTAGCGTGTCAAGGCGGCCAGGGCCTCCGTAGAGATTTCATGGACTTGTTTGTTGAGCTCGCGGTTGTAACGCCACAAGAAGTGCTTGGCCAAAAGCGTGATGTCCTCGCTCCGCTCGCGCAAGGGAGGCAGGCGAATGGTGTAGACGTTGAGCCGATAGAAGAGATCGCTGCGAAACTGCCCCGCGGCGATAAGCGGTTCCAAGGGGCGATTGGTCGCCGCGATCAAGCGAACGTTGGTTTTGATGGGTTGATTGCCGCCGACGCGTTCGAAGGTTTGATCTTGGAGGACTCTGAGGATTTTGGCCTGGGTCAACGGAGCCATGTCCCCCACCTCATCGAGGAAGAGGGTGCCGCCATTGCATTGTTCGAATTTGCCGATCCGGCGCCGCTCCGCTCCGGTAAAGGCTCCTTTTTCATGGCCGAAGAGTTCGCTTTCGAGCAAGGTGTCCGGGATGGCGGCGCAGTTGATCGCCATGAACGGCCCCTCGCTCCGCTTGCTGTAGTGATAAATGGCCCGGGCGACGATTTCCTTGCCCGTGCCGCTTTCTCCCAAGATCAACACCGTCACGTCCTGCGGCGCCACGCGGCCGATCGACTTGTACACTGCCTGCATCGCGGGACATTGTCCCACGAGGTGATCGGCTTGATCGTCCACCGAGCTGGGCGAGTATTCCCCCATTTTAGCGGGCACGCGCATCAGCCGGCATATTTCCAAGGCGCGCCGCAGCAGTTCTTGGATGGGTTCCAGATCGAAGGGCTTCAATAAATATTCAAAGGCACCCAAACGCATCGCTTCGATGGCCGTCTCGGCCGTGCCCTGTCCGGTCATGAGGATCACCGGTGTTTTCGGCTGAATCCGTTGAATCCTGCGAAAACACTCCAATCCTGAATCATCAGGAAGATGGACGTCAATTAATACCACTTCAGGTTGGTGCTTGGCGAATAACTTGATCCCTTCCTCCGCCGAGGACGCCGTGAGGATGTTCACGTCCGCCGCGACTTGGATATATCGAAAACACTCCAAGATGAGTGGATCGTCATCGATGACCAGAATGTGCGCCATGATCTTCTCCCGCAAGTCTTGAACTATCCCGCTGCCATGGACGCGCTCGCTCCCCAAGCATGGTCCTGTGCATTTTGCAGCACGTCGTCGATGACTTTCAGCAATTGTTCGCCCGTGAAAGGCTTTTGCAAAAAGGCTTGCACTTTGTCGAGGGCCAAATCCTTGGTCCGCGTCGGCGTCCGCAAGCCGCTCATGGTGATGATTTTCAACTGGGGGTCCAAGGCGCGCATCTCATCGATGGCGGCTGGACCATCCATATGGGGCATCATCATGTCGAGCAAGACGGCGCCGATCTGGCCTTGGTGCTGTTGTAATTGCCTGACTCCGTCGCGGCCATCCTGGGCCGTCACGACGCGGTAGCCATGCCCTTCCAGGGTCAATCGAGCCGCTTCGATGATGTTGGATTCATCGTCGACGACCAGAATCAACTGACCGGTTTGGGAGCGGGCGGGACCGGCGGCTTTGGGCGTCTCGGGCGTCTCGGCCAAGGCATCTTCCGCGGGGAGGTAAATGACGAATTGCGTCCCCTGGCCCACCTCGCTGTAGACGTTGATCAAACCCCCATGGGATCGCACGATGCCGCGCACCGCGGACAAACCCAATCCGGTGCCCTTGCCTGTTTCCTTGGTGGTGAAGAAGGGGTCGAAAATCTTTTCGATGGCATCGGGGGGAATGCCGGTGCCCGTGTCGGTGATGGAGATCATAACGTACCGGCCGGGCTTGCCCTCGTGATGGGTGCGCAGGAATGGGGCGTCGATGCCCCGATTCTCGGCATGAAGGTTTAATTGCCCGCCTTCGGGCATGGCGTCCCTGGCGTTGATGGCTAGATTCATCAACACCTGGGAAAGCTGCGTCATGTCGCCCTTGACCGTCCACAAGTCCGGCTCCACGCGGAGGTCCAGATTGATGTTTTTGGGCAAGGTATGCTGCAGGATGCTGCCCACTTCCGCCATCAGATCCTGAACGCGCAAGGGAACATGCAATCGCTCAATCCCGCCCGTGAAAGTGAGCAGTTTTTTGACCATGGCCGCGCCGCGCTCCGCACTCATTTGCAGGGTGTTGAGAATGGCCTTGCGATCCAGCTCGGCCCGCTCTTGGCGGAGCAAGGTCACGGACATCATGATGGGCGTCAACATGTTGTTGAGATCATGAGCGATGCCGCCGGCCAGGATGCCGATGCTTTCCAACCGTTGGGCGCGCAGCAATTGTGCTTCGAGTTTGCTCTTTTCCGTCTCATCCATAATAAAACCGATCAGCTTGTGAAACTGCCCGGAATCTTCCGCCAGGGGTTGTCCTCGACTCAACACGTGCCGCAGGGTTCCATCGGCCCGCTTGATGCGAAACGCCAACTCCCAGGGTTGCCCCTTTCGCAGGCTGTCGGAAACGACTTGCTGAACGCGCGGCAAGTCTTCCTCATGCACATAAAGGCGGATCATCTCCTCGGGCGGCAGCGGCCCTTCGCTTTTTTCCCGGCCCAGGATGACGAACAGTTCATCGGACCAATGATCCATGCCCGATTGCAGATGGATTTCAAAACTGCCGATGTGGGCCAGTTCCTGGGCCTTGGCCAGCAGGGCCTCGCTGCGCCGCAAAGCCTCTTCGACCTGTTGCCTGGCCGTGATGTCGCGGACGATGGCACTGTAGATTTTTTTGCCAGCCAATTCGGTCTGGGAAATCGAAACCTCGATGGGAAACTCCTCGCCGCTCTGGCGCAGCCCCTTGACAATCCCCAAGGAGGCCATCGTTCGCTGGCTCACTCCGGATGCGCCAAATTGCCGGACGTACTCCCCGTGGACCGCTCGAAAACGGAGGGGGATCAGTCGATCGAGGGGTTGCCCCATCATTTCCTTAGCCGAATAGCCAAATAACTTTTCCGCGGCTTGATTGAACAGGATGATTTCTTGCCGATCATTGATGGAAATGATCGCATCCATGGCGGAATCCAGAATATTCTCCAACTTCGCTTGGGACTGGCGAACATTCGCCTCGGCCAAACGGCGCTGCCAGCGCTCCAGGTACCAGCGTGAGCCGACCAATAAAAGCAGCAGAAAAACGGCCCCGTGAGCAAGGATTAAGGTCGTGGTGGTCGACCATCCAAAAAAGCTCATGCTTGGCTTATTGGCCACCCAATTAAGCGTTAAAAACAGGCTCCATGAACTCAGAGCCGTGATGGACACAATCGTCCAATAGGCGGACTTGTGAAGCGATGGTGGTAGCTGTGAGCGCATGAATCATGTCGCGCGGTAGGTTGGACAATTCGTTAGCAATATGGCTAATTATAAGCCAATCCATTTAAGAATTCCCCTGTGAAATGACCGCAAATTTAGCATTTGAACGCACATGAGGATGCTACCAAGTGACTTAACCGCACTTCAAAATTTCGAGTTAACGGCACGTCATGTGCTCAATGAGTTGGTAGGAACGGAATGTTAATGCTCCTACTTCATAGGATTTTCAACCCAATCAATTAACTGGATCGTTCCGGCAGAGGGATGGCCATGATCCCTGATAACCCTTCCCCAACGGTGAACAAGGATAATTCCCAAATGATACGTGAATTGCAAGAAAAGCTACGGCGCAGACTGGCTAGCTTGGGCAAACAAATCGAGATTCAGTGGCAGAATGATTACGTGGTGTTGCATGGCCGCGTTCGCAGTTATTACGACAAGCAGCGCGTCCAAGAAGCCGTGAAATCAAGTTGTTCCCTTCCCAAGGTCCTGAACAAGATCATCGTGGAACCGAGTTCTTGTTAGGGGGATTGGATGCTGACCATGCCGCGTTCGATTCAAGCCATTGAACAGCTATTCTTTCAAGCCGTGGGTCAGTGGCGCGGCTGTCAATGGACAACTCATTTCGGCAGTCGAGATCTCAATTTAGAAGACCTCAATTCCGCACAGGCCCGTATTGTGGCCCAGGCTACGTCCGGCGAGGAAGCTTCGCAGTGGTACTCGGCATCGCGATGGCTGAAGGAAGTCGAAACGGATGCCCAAGCCGCTGAAAATGAAGCCATCCGGGCCATGGGATTCTTGCGGCAAGGTCAATGGAGTTCCGCGCTGGATCATTTTCGCATCGCCTATTTGCTCGAGCAAAAATACCGCCCATCGAAAGTTTGGTTTCCGCTTTACCAGACGCTTCGCGACATGATGTCGCAAAACGGCCAACCGGAGTGACCCGGTCCCAAGCGGACTGCCACCCCAGCCTCTTGATGCTTGATGTCCGCACATTACCGTTGATTTGGCTCATGCCTTTCTGTTGGCCGGCTCGACTTCGGGCAAACCGGTCCGTGGGGATGACAAAAGAACATGTCACCCGAAATCGCGGCAGGGTTTTGATGGAACAGCCAGCCGCGGTAGATGGACCAGAATCCCGTCGCGATCACGCACACGGCTGCAATCTGCAGGAGATGACGCCGCCAAACCTGAGTGAGGCATCCTGCCCCCACGCCGACCAAGGCTAAAATGGGGACGGTGCCCATGCCAAAGGCGAACATGGTCAGGCCGCCATGGAGCGGATGCCCTCGGCTGGCAGCCAAGGCAAGAAAGGCATACACCAAGCCGCAGGGGAGAAACCCATTGATCATGCCGCCCAGGAAGAGATGGCTCGATCGCGTTGAGCGCAGCAAGGAAGCATACATCCCAGGGACGAGGCATCCCGCGTTGTCTCGGCTTCCCCTGCCTGGAGCAGGCAGCCAGCGGGCCGCCCATAAGCCTTCCACCACCAGCAACGCCCCAGCCACGACGCACAACCAAGCTTGTAGTTGAATTACGGAGGACATGGAGCGGGTTAAATAGGCGCCGAGAAAGCCGGCCAAGAAGCCCCCGGCGGTGTAGGTGAAGACGCGCCCCAAGCCATAACCGACCTGCCGAACCATTTGCTTGGGCCAAGGTTGGTCCGTCGTGCCCAGGGCCAAGACAAAGCCGCCGCACATCCCCACGCAATGGGCAGACCCGAGGACGCCTCCGAAGAACACCAACAAATATCCAAGATAGGCTTCCATTACGACCTCGCCTGGGCCATGGCGTCCTCGATTTCGCGCTTCCATGCCGCGCGCTGCTCTTCCACTCCAGATGCCGCTTCGGCAAGTGCCGTTTCAGCAGCAATTTCCTCGGCCGCTTGATGCGAAGCGGACCGCAAGCGCATGGAATTCATCACGACGAAGAGGCTGCTTAGCACCATCGCCACGGATGCCCAAATGGGATTGAGCCACCCCATGCTGGCCAACCCCAAACCGCCGACGTTGTAAATGAACGCCCAGAATAAATTTTGCCGTACGATGCGGACCGTGTCGCGGGAGAGGTCGAAAAGCCAAGGCAAACGATCCAATCGATCGCTCAGCAGGCAGACGTCGGCCGTGTCCCGGGCCAGGTCCGTCCCGCATCCCATGGCCAGGCCCACGTCGCTCGAGGCCAGAGCCGGGGCATCGTTCAACCCGTCGCCCACCATGGCCACGGGTCCATGGCGATCTCTCAGTTCGTTTAATGCGGCCACTTTCTCCGTCGGCAGCAATTCCCCCCTGACGGGCACGTCCCACGTTTGCGCCAGGACCTCCGCGCGCCGGCGATGATCCCCGGTTAAAACCACCACCTGCAAGCCCTGTTGCTTCAAGGCATCCAGGGTCGTTTGCGCATCGCCGCGCACGGTTTCGCGGAAAACAAACAGGGCCAGCAATCTCCCCGACCTGCTCAACCAAACCACGGGTTGGCCAAGCTCTTCCGCTCGATGCCAGGCTTGATGCAGCGCTTCAGGGATGTCTTCATCCGGTGGACACACCCAGGCCAGGTTGCCCAAGCGAACCTCATCGCCCGCGTCCCGCGCATGCCAGCGCATCCCTTGCCCCGGCACGGATTGTAAATGCCCATCTTCATCGCCAAGGTCGGAGGCTTGAGCCACTCCTTTTTCCGCACATCTGCGCGCCAACGCCCTGGCCAAGGGATGATTGGACCGATGCGCCAACCGAATCGTCCATGTCCAGATTTCACTCTCCCTGGCTGCATCAACCAGATGAATCGATTCGATTTCAGGCTCACCGGTCGTCAGCGTGCCGGTTTTGTCGAAGGCCGCGACGCGAACCTGGGCGAGCCGTTCCAGGGCATCGCCGTTGCGCAGCAAAATCTGCCGCTGCACGGCTTGCCCCATCGCGGACCATAACGCCAGGGGCGTGGCAATCCCCAAAGCGCAAGGGCATGCGATCAAGACCACGGCCAACCCCGTCATGATCCCATGTTCGATCCCGCGGGTGCAAACATGAAACGCGGTCGCCGCGATGGCCAAGACCACGACGCCCGGGAGAAAAAAGGAAGTCACTCGATCCGCCAGCCGTTGATAGGCACTCTTGGCGAACAAGGCTTGGCGAACCCATTGGACGAATCGTCCCAAGGTTCCTTCTTGGGCCGACGTGGTGACGTCGAGGAGAAGCTCCGTTTCCAAGTTCAGCGACCCTGCGGGGACAACGTCGCCAGGCTCATAGCGGCGCGGGGTGGATTCGCCCGTCAAGAGTTGTTGATCCACCATGGCCGCGGCGCCGGTCAATCGCCCATCACAAGGAAGGCGCTCCCCGGCCAGGAGTCGAAGGCGATCGCCCGCTTGAATCTCCGCCAAGGGCACCATGGATTCGGATAAGCCCATGACGCGCCGGGCATGCGTGGGAAGGAGTTGATCGAGCTTCGCCAGGGCGGCGGTGATGCGATGCTTCCCTGAAGCCTCAAGCCAGCGTCCCATCGTCACACACACGAGCACGACGCAGCCGACTTCAAAATAGACGGCTCCCTCGTGCCGCAGGGTCGAAATCAAGGAGTAGACATAAGCCGCCGCCACGCCCAGGACCATGAGCAGGTCCATCGCGATTTGCCGATGCCGCAGTCCTTGCCAGGCGTTGACCCACAAGGGCAGCCCCAGGAGCCACAAGACCGGGAAAGCCAGGAAGGCCACGGTATAGCGCAGGAGGTCGGTGAACATGCTCGACCAGGGATCGGCTTGATCCCCGCCGTAGATCTCGGGGGACCACAGAACCATGGTCAGCATGACGACGTTGAGCGTGAAGAAAATGGCCAAGCCGAGCTTGGTCAGTTGATAGGTGTGCTGGCCCTCTTCCCCTCGGCTGAGCGTCACCTGATAGGCGAATCGGCAGCCAAAGCAACAATAGCGCGGCTCCTGGGGCTGCTCCGTCCTTGGCTCGCTTTCTCCCAGCGGGAGGCCGCAGTAGTGGCAAACCGGCGGAGAACAGGCCATGACCCGCGCGGGCTTCATGGAGGTGAAACCAATTCCTGTTGCATGGTAGGGAAGAGGTATTTAATCGTGTAATAAGCGGTCAACAACCAGAAGCTGATCCAAATCAAATGAATGTACCAAGGAATCTCATAGCCGGAGTAGTCCAACTGCTGATATTCTTGTTGGGCGTTTTGCATTTCTTGATCGTGATCGGTCATTGATCTTGGCTCCTACGTGGATGAAGGCGAAGGCTCATGATTTAAATGGCGTGGCTTCCCATCGGGGGATGCAGCGCCGTTGGCACCTGGGCGGCCCGTTCCATTTCATCCAACACCCATTCCTTTTCCAACATGTCCCGTTTGGGTTTCTCAATGTCTCGAAACATGCCATGCAAGATGGCGGCGCAAAAGAGCAGGAAAAAGCCAATGCTCACGAGCAGATAATTCAGCACGGGCACCATGGCGAACCCGCCATCCGCCGCTTCGTCCTCGGTCAGCCGCTTGTGCCTGCCTTCCTGGGACGCCGAAGCTAGAGCGATTGCTTCTTCCTCGACGTGGGCTTTTCGGATGGCCTCGTCCAATTGGGCCTTTCGTTCGGTCGGCGATTTCTCCCGATACCCCTCCCAAAGGCACACCAGTTCGCGGAATTTCGAACCGAAACCGTAACCCGCGGGGATCAAGATGAGCAGCGCCAGCATCAGATGCACCACGATCCAAACGCGTGAATGGCTGGAGCGCGGCGAAGGAACAGGTTCGCTCATTGGTCGCCCTCCGAGATGGCCTGTCCTTGCGATTTATACTGCGTGAAATAGTTGGGCATCCAGGAGCCAAGCCACTGCATGTAAGTGATGAGCGCCAACCCGCGGTCGTTGGGCTTCAAGGGCGAGCCTTCGAAAAACCACTTGTATTCCGGCATCACGGAATCCGGCGCAAGGGATTGGGGTTTGAAGAAATGGGCCGCGTGCCAATCGTTGGACCGCCGTCCGCCCTCGCGGATCAAATCCGGCCCCACGCGGCGGGTGCCGAACATCACCGGCCGTTGCAATTCGTTTTGATATTCCCAGCTTTTCGAGACCGGCCCCCAGCGTTCCATCTCGCGGGACACGGGCCGCACGAATTGGCTATGGCAATGCCAGCACCCTTCTCCCGTATAGACTTTCAAGCCGTACCGAATGGTTTCGGCGCACTTTGCCGCTTCGTTTTCGGGAGTGAGTTCGCCGATGTACTTCTTGAACGGTTCGGGGTAGCGCGTTTGCAGGTCCCGAAATTGGATGAGGATGTTGCGGTTAACCATCTCGATGGCCTTCTTTTCGGGATACTTGTCCGCGTACATCAAGATCGGGACCAGCCCCGAGGCCACGAAGGCCAGGGCGAAAAACCCGACGCCCGCGATGAAGAAGATGCCACTGCGACTTTCAAACATGCTCGTACCTCTTGTCGAAAATCGGACCTTTCAGCTGCCGCCGCGCCGCGCTCAGGCTCCGGGAGCCTTGACGGTGCGCCGCGAGAGCAAGTAGGTGCGGTACAAGTTGTAGGCAAAGCACACTTGACCCGCGATGATGATCAGCCCGGCCGCAATGCGCACCATCCAAAACGGCATGGAGATGCGAATCGACTCTTCCCACAGGTCGAGCGTCGCCCAGGAGAAGCCCTGGAACACGCCGACGAGAATGAGAGCGGAGATCATCAGCGTCAGACCGATCGTGGAGAGCCAGTAATGCCATTCCAGCAGCCGCGTGCTGTACCATTCGGTTTGCCAGATTCTCGGGAACAGATAGACCATCATGCCGAACTGCCAGAAGACGAAGACGCCGAACATGACCATGTGGGCGTGGCCGACGACCCAGTCGCTGAAGTGGATGATGGCCTGAAAGGTCAGGGTCGTCTGAAACGCGCACTGCAGGCAGGTGAGAAAATAGAAGACCATGCCGGTGTAAAACCAGCGAATGGGCAGATTCTTGAAAGCGGACCAACTGCTCCCCCAGATCGTGCCGAAGAAATTGATGATGACCGTGGTCACCACGAATTCGACCGCGATCGTGGAGATCACAGCCCCATATTGCAGGAACATGGGGATCGGCGTGTAGAGGAAGTGATGGATGCCCGTCAACGGGTAGAAAAAGGCTAGACCCCAGAAACCGACCAGCGACAAGGCATGGCTCCACATGGGCTTCTTGAGGATGATGGGCACGAAATAGTACATCAACCCCCAGCCCAGGGGCGTGACGAACAGGCCCACCAGGTCGTGAATGAACATCCCGCCGATGGCCCCCGCCCCCACGCCGCAGATCAGATATTCGGGGAGGAAGTTGCCCATGGCATAGGTGAGATTGGTCCAGACGAAGGCGGCAATGAAGTACCATAAGCTGACGTACATCGGCCCCTTCATTTTCATGATCGGCGTCATGAAATTGATCGCCACCAGCACCAATCCCGCTTGCGCCAGCGGATCGATCCAAACGGGGGTCTCGCCCCATTCCAATCCTTGAGCCTGCCCGAAGAGGATGCCCACCGCCGTGCTGAGAACGACGACTTGCCAGGCCAGGAAGATGAACCAACTGAGCTTGACGCTCAGCACGGGCTTCAGCGTCAACCGGGGCACGGCCCAATGCAAGGCGCCTAGGAATGCATTGGCGATAAAGCCGTAGGCGATCGCATTGGTGTGAATCATCCGCCAGCGGCCAGGCGAAAAGAACTCGATGCCCTTGAGCGGATTGAGGTCCGTCAATTGCAAGGCCATGATCAGTCCGCCCGTCAACGAGGCGAACATATAGACAATGGCCGCCACGAAGTACAAACCGACCAGGCGATGCAACACCAGCCTCGTTCCCGGCTGCGCGTCGGGAGGAAGTGGAGTTTCCGTCATAGAGTCTCCTTCATCGGCTCTTTCGGAACAAACACGCCAAAGGGATGCGCCAGCCAGATGGTCCAGCCAAACACCAAATGCGTGGAAGCCCCTACCCACTCCGGAATATCCCGGACGATCCAGTTGCCGCCAAAGAGCATGGGTTGAAGCCAGGACAACACGCCATAAAAATTAATCACCCAGATGGCCAGGGACAGCCCCGTCGCCAGGACGAACTGTTTGAACATGGACTGCCCCTGCCCGAGTCTCTTGAAGAGCAGGTAGAACGGCACCCCCAGGATCATCCCCGTCCCCAAGTACAAACAACACCCCACGGCCAAGAGCAGGTCGTTGCTCACGCGCGGGTCGAAGGCTTGTTCGCCCATGGGAAAGGTCAAATAAACGCGGATGATTTGGAGGGGATGCTGGCCGACGACCAAGGAACCGACCACATTGAAGAGCAGGCTCGTGGCCGCTCCGAACATGCCCAGCACGCAGCCCGCTGTCACATCATAGGCGGGATACATCCCCTTGGGCCGCAGTCGATCCAGCGCGGAGGGTTTGGCCAGTTGGCTTTCGATTTCGTCGATGCGCTCGCGAAGCGTTGCCAATTCCCGAATCAGCGCTTCTTGATTCATGACCATCCTCTACGAAGAGACCCATTGCCCCCGTTCTACGTGCTGCTTGAGCCGCGGCAGCGAGCCGGGAAGAGCTTTACTGCTTGAGCTTGAGATGCCGCATGATGTCCAAGGCGCTGATCACGCCGATCAACACGCCGCGGTCATCGATCACGAACAGGCGGTGAATTTTGAAAGCGAGCAATTGGGCGATGATCTGCACCGCCGGGGTTTTCGGCCCGACGGCGATCACCGTAGGCGTCATGATCTCGCTCACCAGCGTCGTGTCCGTGACTTCGATCTCGAAGCCTTCCTTGTCCAGTTCCTCGCCGCCCTTCTTGCCGCCGCGCTCCTCGCCCCAGTACATGCTCGTGAGGGGCAGATGATCGAGCCGCTCGCGCTCATAGCGCACGATGTCGGTTCGACTGAGCACGCCGATCGGCCGCCCGGCGTCGTTGATCACCGGCGCCGCGCTGATTTCCGAATCGGTGAAGAACGCCGCCGCTTCCTTCACCGTCATTTTTTCCGTGATCGAGATGGGATTGGCGGTCATGAGATCAAGCGCCACGTTGGCATCCAAGACCAACTTCACCTCGCCGCCATCGGCACGATCAGGGCTGGAAGCGGATTTAGCCATGGGTTTTCCTTCTTTCGTAAACGAAGCGAGTGGTAGCAGACTTTATGCCAACCTCGAAATAAAATAAACAAGGTCGCTGTAACGTACGGTACCAACTCCGTTTTTCGAGGGCAATGGTCAATTTTTTGCCACCATGGTTGATTCTCATGCAAGATCAGGGTTGCATCATTCCTACATCATGCGATTCAGTACGATAAGCTTCCCAGACTTGAGAATCCACGTTGGCCATGGCACGCCATGTGCGAGTAATTCTAAACACGGGAGGGGGTCCGCTTCATGATCCAAAAAATTCTGCATCCCACGGACTTTTCGGAAAGCTCGCAGTGGGCGCTGCAGTGGGCCTGCCATTTGGCTCAAAGTTGGCAGGCGCCGTTGTTGCTCGCCCACGTGGCGCCGCCTCCCGTGGTGGTGCACGGCGAAATTTTCACCGACCTCAGCGCCACGCAGCATCAACACCTGCTTAAGGAACAGTTGGAGCAGCTTGCACTTCCCCTGCCCAACCTGCGGGTGGAAAGGGTGCTGGTCGTGGGCGATCCCGCCCATGAGGTCGTCAAGCTCGCCAAGGATCATCGGGTGGATTTGATCGTCATGGGCACGCACGGCCGCACGGGACTGCGCCGCTTCCTGCTCGGCTCCGTCGCGGAGCACGTCGTTCGCCAAGCCCATTGTGCCGTCTTGACGGTCAAGGGTCCGTTGACCACGGAACCCCTCAAGGAACAGACGCAGGCAAAGTAAAAAATGATGCATGGTGCATTAGCCCCATGCGGGAGGAAAATCGGGCGTGATCGAGGCGGGGCATGGCGACATGGTTTCTCGGCGTGGAGAAACACCCCCTTCGATCCGATGTCGTTGTCGAAAGGAGGTTTAGTCATGGCCAGTCTCATTCCCTGGCGAAGGAAAAGCTCCTCTCTGGCTTCGGAACCATCGCCCCGAGGTCCGAATGAATTCTTCGGCATGATGAACCAGATGCGCGAAGAGATGAATCAATGGTTCGATCAGTTCTTCAACTTCTCGCCCATGGCCTTTTCGACCAGCAACTTCATGAAGAGTTGGGGGATTCACTTCGACGAGAATCCAGAAGCCTTCACGCTGGAGGCCGAAGCCCCGGGCTTCGAACCGCAAGACTTCAGCATTGAGTTGGCCGGCCAGCAACTGAATCTGAAGGCAACAAAGAAGTTCGACGCCAAAGGCAAGAAGGGAACGGAAGGCGAAGGATATCAGGAATGGAGTCAATCCATTACCCTGCCGGCCGAGGTGATCGCCGATAAGGTGGAGGCGAGTTATCACAACGGCATTTTGAAGCTGATGTTGCCCAAGGCGCAAGTCGCCAAGGGAAAGAAGATCACCGTGAAGAGCAGTTAACCCAACCACCCTGGGCCCCGGGCCGCCACACGCCTCATGACCTCGTGGCAGCTTGGGGTCTTTTTTTTATGCGCGTTTCGTTGCGTTCGTTGCCTGCCATGCCGCTGTGTTACCCCACGATTCGACCGATCCCATCGTCATGGTTTGCCCATTTTGCCAATCTCGCGCCGTTACAATCGGCTTACTTGATCCCATCGAACGTGAAGACTGACTTGGACCTTCATACCATCGGATTAACTTGACTAGAGTATCAACCTTTCCAAGCTTGCGTCTTGAGACAACTTTTACATCTGGTGGGTACAAAACTTGAACAAACTCCAAACTAATCTATTGAATGACTCCATCCATCATCACAACAATAGACATGGTTATTGATTCGACCATGCAATCGTGCACCCATGCCAATCGTCATAGAGGAAGAGGAGGGCTTGGAGATGATGCCCTGGAAGTATGTCATGATGGGATTGTTAACCGCCGCCGCGGGGCTGACGTCGATGCCCGTCGAAGCGGGCTGGCAAAACACGTTTCAAGTCACCTGCTTTCGGCGCCGGCCGACCGTGGTGCAGTATGCCCCGGCCCCGGTCATCAGCTATTATGCCCCGCCCACCGTGGATGTGAGTTGCTACACGCCGCCGCAACAAGTGTGCACCACGCGGTACATCCAACGCTCGTTTTACCAACCGGTGACGACGTATCAAACGCGATCCTATTATGAACCGGTGACGACCTATCGAACGAGCTACTATTACGAACCCTCAACCAGCTATCGGTATAGCTACTATTACGATCCCTGCACGTGCTCCTACAAAATGGTCGGCAATCCGGTGACGACGTACCATCTCAAGCAGCAAGTCTGCCCGGTGCAAAGTTTCGTGCAGCGGACGATGACCGTTCCGGTGACGACGTATCGCATTGCCACTTATTATGAACCACAAACCTGCTGCACGCTGGTCGCGCCGACGCCGACGCCCTGCTGTGGCGCGCCGACGGCGCCCGCGGCGCCCGCTCCCACGGTGACGGAAGGCCCATCCGTGTCCGAAGGCAGTACGCCCGCCAATCCACCGAGCGTGCAAGAGCAGCGCCAGCCGGCCGACAGCAACAGCCCGCTGTACAACACCAACAAGCCCAATCAGCAGCAGATGCCGCAAGCCCCGACCGGCACCAACAACGCCACGGGCTTCCGCCCATCCTTGCCGCCCATGAGGGCGCCGGTCGCGCCGCCTCGCCCCCTCGGCCAACCACCCCGGTTGGACAAGATTGCTTCCGACACCGATTGGCGGCCGGCCCAGGGAGCGAAAGCCGAATTGGCTCGACGCATCACGATCGTCGATGACGAATAGGCAACCGTCTCAAAATAAACGTCTTTGACCCGCGGCCAACTACCGCGGGTTTGTTTTTTGATGCAACGTCGAAGAAGACTGAGTATTGTGCTTGTGGTTGCCTAATCGCCTGTCTTTCCTTCATCCAAGCGAGCTGAAACCGATGACGCACTCCATCGATCGCCGAACCGCTTTGGCTCTGTTCGCTTCCTTGCCCCTTGTTCCCCTCGGCTTAGGCTCGGCCCAAGAGAAGAAGCCCGATCCGTATGCCGATGGCAAGCTTCTGCCCGGCGAACCGCCCAAGCCCGAACCCGGCTCGTTTACGGTTGCGGTCCTTCCCGACACGCAGCATTACAGCGAAAAATACCCGGACCTCTTCATGGCCCAGACGCGGTGGCTCGCCGAGAATCGCCAAGCCCGCAACATCGCCTGGGTGCTGCATCTCGGCGACATCACCAATCGCAACACGGAAGCGGAGTGGATCAACGCGGACCGGGCCATGAAGGTGCTGGATGACGCCAGCCTTCCCTACAGCTTCTGCCCCGGCAACCACGATTACAGCGAGGGGGGCGTTTGCAAGGACCGCACCACCCGGCTCAACGATTTCTTCCCCGTTTCCCGTTACAAGGGACGCCCGACGTTCGGCGGCACCTACGACAAAGAACCGGAGCGCATGGAGAATAGCTTCCACCTGTACGCAGCGGGCGGCCGCAAGTTTCTGGTCCTGGCCCTGGAGTTCGGTCCGCGTGCGGACGTGGTGCGCTGGGCGAATGCCGTCGCGAAAAACCACGCCGACCGTGAAGCCATCCTCATCACCCATGCCTACACGTACTTCGACGACACACGCTACCATTGGCAGCATTACGGAGACAAGCAGCGCTGGAACCCCCATTCCTACGGCGTGGCCAAAAGCACCATGGACGATGTGGCCGACGGGGAAGAACTATGGAACGGCCTCGTCTCGCAGCACGAAACTTTTCTGTTCACGCTCAATGGGCATGTTCTGGGCGATGGATTAGGCAGGGTGACGACGGCCACGCCAGGCGGACGCGAGGTTCCCCAGGTGCTGGTCAACTTCCAGATGCGGCCCAAAGGGGGCGATGGCTGGCTCAGGCTCCTGGAGTTCAAGGCCGATGGCAGGACCGTCGAAGCGCATGACTACTCGCCGACCCTCAAGCAACGCAATGAGGGCCCCCAGAATCGCATCACGCTCAACTTGGCCCCCGTCCGGACGACGTGATTGGCCCTAACCTCGTGCATCCGTGGTCGCGCGGTCAATTCACCCGCAACGGTGAATCAGCCGTCTCCCATGGACTTCATCGTTTGGGTTTTACTATCGATGGCAGCCGGTAATGCGATAAAGTTAGAGTCCAGATACATACACACAACGCTCTGTTGTGTGTTGCGTCAGGCGCTCAAGCTAACAGGCCCCCAAGAATCGCAGCCGCTTGCCCCTTGTCAGCCAATGCAGGCTGGGCTTATCTTAAGCTCATGAAGCTCATCCTTGCCATTATCCAACCCGCCAAACTGGAAGCCGTGAAGCAAGCCTTGGCGGAGGTGGAAGTGTTTCGGCTCACCGTGGTCGACGTTTATGGCTTTGGCCGACAAAAAGGCCATAGCGAAGTGTATCGCTCCCATGAGCTGACCACGCAGTTGCTGCGCAAGGTGCAGCTTCAGATCGCCGTCAATGAGGATTTCGTCGAACCGACCGTCAAGGCCATCATGGAAGCGGGGCGAACGCCGCCCGAGGGCAGGATCGGCGACGGCAAGATTTTGATACTGCCCCTCGACGATTGCATCCGCATCCGCACGGGCGAACGAGGCCCGGAAGCCATTTAGGAGCCTGGCCAAATGACCCATACTCCGTCCGTGCTGTTGCTGGTTTGCAGCGACATGATGTGGATCAGCCGCTGTTTGGCCACCGCTCAAGCCCTGGGACTGAAGCTCATCTCTGTTCGGGACGCCGACCGCTTGCTGGCCGCCGCCGCGGAGCATCGCCCCAGCGTGGTGATCTTCGATTTGGAGTCGGCCGATCCTGCGACGATCATCCCCGAATACAAGGAAACCGGCTGTCCCCTGCCGCGCTGGGTCGCCTTCGGCCCGCACGTGGCCCGCGAACGGTTGCAAGCGGCCGCCCAGGCTGGCTGCGACCCGGTGTTGCCCCGCAGCCGCATGGCCGAGGAGATGGCCGAACGCTTTCAGGAATGGACCAGCGGTGCGCCGGCCTCCGAGTCAGCGGAATGATGTCCAACGTTAAAAGGACATGACCCCACTATCTGAACGTTTGTACATAACAGAATTTTTTAGGATTTTCTGAATTTTCGCTTTGACTTTTCTTGGGCAGTTGACCATACTATCGCCTCATAACCAGGGATATGCATCTCTGACTCATCAAGATTCCATGGAGGGGACCCAGCCGTGAAGACCTTTCTTACCGAAGCGAAACCTCAATGCTGGCGAGCGGTGGCCATTTTCGCGGATGAACGCGAAGCTTTGCTGTATTTGGGCAGCTCATCGCCGCAGATTCGTTCGGGCTATCTCCGAGCCTTCAACGAGGTCTTGGACGAGGAAGAAAGAGAACAAATCGTCTCCATACAGTTGCAGCGGTGGCATGGCGCACCCGATGCGGGACGATGGCACGAGCAGTGTGAATTGGTGATCCCAGGCCGCAAGAACCTGGCCAAGTCCGCCTAATCCGCATGATGCACGGACGTGATCCCAAGGATGGGGTCATGTGATACGGATGTCATCTTCGTTTCCGCATTTTATCACGGCTCAGCGACCAGGAAGGTTGGCTGAGCCGTTGCCTTGCGCGGCTCGACGTTTTCTCCCGCGGCCATGACAACGTTCGCCCCCAAGCGCTGGCCTCGCCGGCCGGTGATGCAAAATTCTTTCATCACAACCCCCGGCCATGCAAGGCGGTTAAGTTCAAAAGCGCTGTCTCGGCAGCCGCTGCTGCTACCCAATGCGGCTGTATCCCATAGATCATGCCGATGTCTTTTCGATTCGCCTTGCCCCATGGAGGAGCATCATGAGGAAGGGTCTTTTGCTTATTACGGTCTTCGCTGCGCTGCCGGTCTTGAGCCTGGCTAGCGCCCTGTCCCGTAGTGAAGTGGTTCATCCGTGGATGTGGAACGAGAGTGAAACCTCTGCCAAACCCGTCAAGAAAGTGGTGCCAAGTCTAACGGTCGAGCTTCCGAATGCCTCGGCGGTTCGCATCGGCAGCGACGACACCGGTTGGATTCATTTGAAAAAGGTCAAGGAGGGGCAATGGTCCACCACGTTAGATCATCTCACGTTGAACAAGCTCTATTGGACGATGCTCGTGGTGGTCATTGATGGCAAGGAATCGACGCGCCGCATCGAGTTCAAGGCCGTGGAAAATGGCCGGATCAACGGCGCCCCGGCCACAATTCAGCAAGCCGGTTCATGGAGTGGCGGCTCGGTCATTCGGGCCGGATGCTGACGGTAGCCATCCCCCTGGCGGTCGCCAGGTCCTGAGTTGAAAAATTGACTTGTGTTGGCAAGACATTCCTCCTCCAGGCTCGGGGGGGAATGCAAGTAGAATTCCAATCTTCCCGGCGAGAGGCCATGGGTGTTGGTTCCATTTCCTCAGCGTCGGCTTGCATTTCCACGATTCCCTTCCAACAATAAACAGGTGAGGCATCCGATTGCCCTGGCTGGTTCCTTTATAGTTCATGATGAGATGAACCAGGTCATGCGCTGCAGCCTCTAAAGTGATGACGTTTGGTTGCGTTTACTCCGCCTTTCATGGAGTACCCATTGTGACACCATATTCTTCCATTTGCGACGACTTCGGCATTTACCTGTACCTCAACACGGAGATTCCTTTATCCAGCCAACGCGAAACAGTCCTCCATTACTTCGAAACGATCAAGCGGCACTATCCTGGCATGACGCACTTTCATTGCCGGGAAAATAATGAATTCGTGCTGGAGGAGGACAAGGAATCCGGCAGCTATCGCTGGGCCGCCCTGGAATCGAAGCGGCTTTGTTCGGGCTATGTCAATCCGCCCAGCTTCGAGGAAGTCGATGCCCAGCATCTCAGCGTCATGCAAATCGCCCCCTACCACTTCGACGTCACCTCCCTCGACTGCGAAGCACTGGACGTGGTGTTTGCCTTCGATCTCGTCTACAACGGCAACCACGATGAGATCGTCGCCGAGATTTTAGGCTCGAACAGCCCCCTCGAAGGGTTGATCAATTGGCCAGGCGCCAAGATGCTCAAGTACGAGCCGTTGCTCATGCTCTCGCTGGACACGGAGTTGGGCATGCAGTGCCGGCTCAGCATCGAAACCAGAACGACGCCCTTCCAGGTGCGCACGGGCCAGTTCTCCGAGGAGCCGATCAGCATCTATTTCACAGTGCGGCAATACTGGAACGGCCAGCCTCTGGAGCTGCTGGAAGAATCCTACAAACGCCAGCGCGCTCAAGGACAGGAGATGGTCGACCAGCAGTTGATCCCCTCCGTGATCCAACCCTTGGCGCAGGCCATTTCCAACAAATAACCAGCCAGTTCCTGCGGCATTCAAGCCAGGGGCATCGAAAACACCGATGCCCTTGGCTTGGCTTTTTCGTAAACTTGAGATAGCCTGCCTCCCCTCGTTCCAGCCTCTTCCAGGAGAATACGCGTGACTGCCCGATTGAGCCAATTTTCCAGCACTCTCACCGTGGAAACCGCGTTCGACGTGCTTGCCCGGGCCAAGCGGCTGAAAGCGGAGGGTAAGGATGTGATCGAACTGCAAATTGGCGACAGCCCCTTCCCCGCGACGCACCACGCCAAACAAGCGGCCACCCAGGCCGTGGCCGATGATCAAAGCCATTATTGCCCTTCCAAGGGCTTGATCGGCTTTCGCGAGACCATCGCTCGCTTCTATAAAGCGGAGTTCGGCGTTGCCATTTCGCCCGAGCACGTCGTCGTCACGCCGGGCGCCAAGGTGCTCGAACAGTTTTTCTGCGAAGCGGTCCTCAATGCCGGGGATTCTGTGCTGGTCTTCAGTCCCTATTTCCCCACCTATCCGCCGAACATCGAGCGCCGGCAAGCCAAGCCTTGGTATGTTCCCCTCAAGCAAGAAAACGCCTTTCGCCCCGACCTGCGCGAAGTCGAACGGTTTCTCCGCGAAGCCCCCCGGCCGCGTGCGATCATCCTCAACTCGCCGCACAATCCGACCGGCGGCGTCGCCACGCTGTCCGACTTGCAGGGCTTGGCCGACCTCATTCGCGGCAAGGACGTCTTCCTCTGCTCCGACGAGCCCTATTGCCACATGGTCTGGCAGGACCGGCATCATACGCCCCTTGAATGCCCCGGGATGATGGAGCAATGCCTGGCCGTGTACACGTTCAGCAAATCCTACAGCATGAGCGGCTATCGCTTGGGCTTTGGGGTCACGCATCCCGGCCTGGCCGAGATCATCAGCAAGCTGATCAACACGTCCCTTTCCTGCGTCCCGCCGATCATCCAGTTGGCCGGCCAGGCGGCCTTGGAAAAAGATGCCGCGGAGCGGGATGAGGTCATGCTCAAGTTCAAACGCAAGGTGGAGATTCTGGTCGAAGCGCTCCAGCAAGTCCCCGAGGTCCGCGTCGCCATGCCGGCGGGAACCTTTTACGTCTTCCCCGACGTTTCGGCCATCTGCCGGCGCTTGCGCATCCAATCCCACGGCCTGGCCCTCTATCTGCTCGAAGCCGCCGACGATCGCAAGGGCGTTGCCTGCCTGGGAGGCGAGTGCTTTGGCGATGCAGGGCAAGGCTTTCTGCGCTTCAGTTGTGCCGAGCCGGACGATCGACTCGTCGACGCCATCCGCTTTTTTGCCGAGGCGATCAAACGGGAAGACCGCGTCGGCAAGTACCTCGACGCCCATCCCGAATATCGTTTGCGTTAATCCTGAATCTCATGGTTTTGCGTTGGCTTGACACGAGAGCCTCGTTGGCGCCATCCTTGTCCATTCTGTACGCTTCCATTCCAACCGCCCCCCCGCCTGATTGACCTGCAAGGCGTCATCGAAGCGAAGCCGTGCGGTCCATTCACTTTCCTGTTCGCCGATCTGCCAATGGCCGAACCGCTCAAAGGCGCACTTCAGCAGCCGACGACCGCGGCTCGAGCAGATGTCTGTTTTTCTTTGCGATTCGCACGAAAAGGTTGTCCACGCCGGGTTGCCGAGCGCGGTTGAATCTTTGTGAAGTTGGCCCATGGCGTGAAACGGACAAACGCGAAGAACGTCGAGTTATTTCCGCTGCCAGCTCAGCCCCAGGCGATCTGTCCGCGCCCCGGGGCGGCGATTCCAATGCTCTGCGGACCAACCACAAAAGGAGAACGACCATGTTCACGAATCGGTTTGCTCATTCTCAGAGAACAACGCAGCGAGCGCAACTCCGTTGCTCCAGGACGATCACTGCCCTCATGCTGCTTTCGGCCATTCTCATTCTCTCCTGGGATGCTAGCGAAGCCGGCGAGAGCGTCCCCGACCTGCGCGGCCAGTACGAGGGCTATCTCTTCGGCCCAGGGGTTAACGAATTGCGGCCGGTCAGTTCCAGCTTCATCGAGCAGGATAATTTGAGGCGCTTCACGGGGCTTGTCGTGGCCGGTGATGGCAACCACACGGGGGGCGTTAATTTCGACATCGAGGGCACCATCGCGGCCAGCGGCAAGTGCACCTGCGTCGGCACCAAGGACTCCCAGTTTGTTTATCAAGCCCGCTGGATCACGTTTGGCGGCGGGGCCGGAGCGATCATTGGCGATGCCGCCATGGCGCTCAGCGACGGCAGCGTCCGCGGCACGCTCATTCAGGTTCGGCCCTTCAAAATCGACCAGCCCGATGCTCGGCCTGACATCGGCGGCGATTATGCCGGCGTGGTTGAAGGCCTAAAAGGGACCACGGGCGGCCTTGTTCTCGGCATTACCGACGGCACGAGCAACACGCTTACGCTCAAGCTGGAGTTCCACGTCGGCCTGGAGGTCAGCCGCTTCGAAGCCGTCGGCGACGTGGATACAGACGGGCAAGTGGTGGCCGTCGGCGTCTCTTCGGACGGGTCTGTTCTCGTCTTAAAGGGCATTGTCAGTCCGCGGGACGGAGTGTTAGCCGGCACCGTATCTATTCAGTCCGCCGCGGGCAAACTGCTCGACTCGGGGTCGATCATTGCGATCCTGATTGGTTAGTTGTTTCAATCGGAGTGCGGCCGCCTGACACCTGCAAGCGTAACCAAGCATGATAGAGCGGCTGCATTGCATTTACCCACTTGCACCACATGAAGCCGAGGTGACGCCGCCCAGCAAGCCGTCCACGAACCGCTTTAAGGAGCATCCAATGGCCACGCATCAACAGATCACCGCCGCCTGGACGGCTCACTGGCTCGATGCCGTGTAGCCCGCCTTGATGGCGTCTTCCTTGGTCTTGAAGAAAATGGCGTTGGCGGAGTTGCGGGCGGTGTCATAATGTCGGCCGCCGGGCACATGGAACTTTTTCGTCTTGCGATTGCCGATCACGCACCCCTTGACATAGGCCGGGATGGAAAGCTCATCCTCCAGACTGCGCTGGGTTTCCTTCGAATCCTTTTTGTTCGCCGAGAATTGACTCGGAGGTTCGGGGAGCGGTTCTTTGGGGTTCCAAATGCCGCGCTGCTTTTCCCTGGCCTCGCGCTGGGCGGCTTGGAGCCTTTCGCTGTGTTTCACGTTCGGCGGCCGCGTGTCCAGGACCGCATGGCCCTGGCGGAGCATGTCCTCATTGAGCAGGGTGTCCCCCAGCCAAACATAAGCCCACCGGGCCTTGCCATCCGGCGCGGGCACGACGACGTCGTATTCGATCCGAACTTCCTTGCGAATGACCTTGAGGGACAGGTACTGCTGGGCTCGCGTGCCCCATGGCTCCTGCCCATCTTCCTCGCGCGTGGCCTTGCGCGGCGCTTGCATGCCGATGAGCTTGATCTGCACGCCGCGGCGTTGTTCGGGAAATTGAACCAGGAGCGTTTCGCCGTCCATGACCTGCAGCACCGTGGCGGTTTCCTTGCTCTGGGCAGTGTAAGCTGCCGGCGTCCAAACGAGGGTCAAGGCCAGGAAAAGGTTAACCATCGCCATCCTCCTTGTCCAACGGCGGGGGATCCCCCGGGTCGCCGGTATAATAGAGCCACCAGCGTTCAAACTCCGCCAGAAATTGCCGGGCGAGGTTGCGATCGTGCAGGATCACGACGTTTTCGTCGTTGTCCTGGGCGGCGCTGGTGCTGAGGTTGAAGCTGCCTGTCATAACGCTGCGGCCATCCACGATGATGACCTTGTGATGCAGCTTGCTGCGTTCGTCATCGAACTTCACCTCGACGCCCGCCGCGCGCAGCTCCTTGTAGGGCACGCTTTCCCAGCGCTTCGTGACGCTGTCCAAACTAAAGGCATTATCCAACAGCACGCGGACCTTGACGCCGCGCTTGTGCGCTTTGATGACGGCGTCGCTGATTTCCTTGGACGAAAAGACAAAACACATGATCTCGATGCGTTCCTTGGCCCCGTCCAGGAGGCGAATGATCGCCGGGATGGGCAAATCCTCAGGACTGAAATAGGTCTCGACCCTGCTGCCGGCGACGTTGACGAGGGGATACGGGGTGTTGTTTGGTCCGGAGCCTTTCTTGCCGAATTTGCCCGCCCGCTGCTCATCGAACTCCACGAAGAAATTCGCGGCGACGCGGCGATCCTCGATCCACACGGCATTGTTCGGATTGTAAAGCAGGCACGTTTGCGTCAGATTGGTCGAACCGGTCCACACGCGGCGGCGGTCGACGATAAAAAATTTGTTGTGCATCAAGCCGCTGGCCTTCGTGTCCGGATGGACCTTGACCTTGCTTTGCTCGAGGACTTGCCGGGCCGCCTTGTTTTTGGCGCCGCCCCACCAATCATTTTCCACGACGATGTGCACGTCGAGGCCCTTGTCCGCCTTCGCGGCTAATAGTTCGGCGATGGCGATCATGTCCACTTCGTGAACGCTGCCGTAAATGTTCTGTTGGGCGGAGTCGAGGAAGCGAACGAGGTTGAAATAAACGCCTTCCGGATCATCCGCGGCGCGGGGTCCGAAAAAGGCTTGCAGGGGCGGGTCGCGGCGGGCTGTTTGGGCGGAAGGGAGCGCCGCGGCCGCGGTCAACCAGGCCAGGAAAAACCAACAGCCGATCCACCGCATCACGCGCATGCCTCGCCCTCCGATGATACGCATTCGCCATTCTAACCAGGGGCGACCAGACGCAACAGCGATGGACCGAAAACCGTTGCAACCAAGTTCTTTTAGCGGAAACGCGGCGCGGCTCCAACCGGATGTGGGGCATGTTCACTAAACCTTTACACGCCCGTCCATGCCCGCCTGGCGGCCAGCCGATTCGGTGTCAGGGGCAAACCAGTTCCGCCAAGCCAAGCGCCGCGACTTCCTTGCCCGTCAAATACTGCGAAGCCTGGGTCCAATGATACACATGATCGGCGTGGCGGCCAAACAGCTTGCCGACGAATTCCGAAAGATCGTGTTCCATCCGGTCGAAGTGCGCGGACCACTGCTTGGCTTCATTGGAACTGATGCGTTTCTCGCTCTGCCAGCGCATGGGGTGGAAGAGCAAGGTGCTCATGGGGGTGACCAACCGCCGCTGGGCGGCCCCGAAGATCAACATCGCCGCCGACGAGCATTCCCCCAGGACCACGACCGTGGCCTTGATGCGGCGGATTTGCAGGAGATGCACCACGGCCAACGCGCCATAGACCGAGCCTCCCGCCGAGTCGAGATAGAAAATGCATTCGCCCCCTTCGCGCACCTCCAAGAGGCTTTTAATCGTGTCGGCCTCCCAATCGTCCACGTCGCCAATAAGCGATATTTCTGGGATGTTCTTTTTCGATTTCAGTCGCACCATGGAAAGCCCCAATGATTTCAGACGAACTCGATGAATGATCTTGTATAAATACGGTTATGCTTCCAGCGAGCAAGCATCCTCTGAGGAGTGTTTCATGAGCAAGCAGCGCATCGTCGTCGGTCATAGCCCCGATCCCGACGACGCCTTTATGTTTTACGCCTTGGCCCATCACAAGATCGACACCGGCGATCTGGATTTCCACCACGAACTGCAAGACATCGAAACCCTCAACCGCCGGGCGATGCGCGGCGAACTGGAAGTCACTGCGGTCAGCTTGCATGCCTATGCCTATCTCTCCGAGCGGTATGCTTTGTTGCCCAGCGGCTGCAGCATGGGCGACCGATATGGGCCGATGATCGTGGCCCCAAAACCGCTGACCAAGGACGAACTCAGACAAACCACGATCGCCATCCCCGGGACGCTCACCACGGCTTTTCTCGCCTTGCGGCTGATGCTGCCCGGCGACCTTCGCTATGAAGTCATCCCTTTCGATCAAATCATCGACGCCGTGGCCAAGGGGCGGTTTGCCGCGGGCCTCATCATCCACGAGGGTCAGCTCACGTTCGCCCAGCAGGGTTTGCAGTTGATCGCCGACCTTGGCCAATGGTGGTTCGAACAAACCGGATTGCCGCTGCCCTTGGGGGGCAACGTCGTCCGCAAGGATTTGGGCCGACCCGTCATGGAACGCATCAGCCAATTGCTCAAGGAAAGCATTCACTATGCCCTGGACCACCGCCAGGACGCTCTGGCCTACGCCCTGCACTATGCCCGGGACATGACCCCGGAATTGGCGGACCGTTTCGTGGGAATGTACGTCAATGAATGGACGCTGGACTATGGCGAACGCGGCCGCGCCGCCGTGCGGCGCTTGTTGGACGAAGCTTATCGGAACCAGATCATCCCGAAACCCGCTGTCCTCGAATGGGTCGCATGAGTGAACTGCCCGCCGCCCCTGGTTCCGAGGCATCGGCCCGGCTATGGTCGGTCGATGCGATACGCGGCCTGGCCATGGTGCTGATGGCCCTCGATCACGCTCGGGATTTCTTTTTCCACCCGATCGACCTGGACCCGACCGACCTCAAAGCCACCTACCCCGCCCTTTTTTTCACGCGCTGGGCGTCTCATATCTGCGCGCCGATTTTCATCTTCCTGGCGGGAACGAGCGTCTATCTCTCCATGAGCCGAGGGAAAAGCAGGCGGGCGATGACGTCCTTTCTCCTGACGCGCGGCCTGTGGCTGATTTTTCTGGAGTTAGCCGTCATCCGCAGCATCGGCTGGTTTTTTAACTTCGACTATCACTACTTGCCCGGCTGGGTGATCTGGGTGCTGGGCTGGTCGATGATCCTGCTAGCGGGTTTAATCCATCTGCCTTTGAAGGCGGCGGCGGGGATGGCCCTGGTCCTGATCCTTGGCCACAACCTATGGGATGATTGGGTCGCGCCGCAGCGCAGCGCCTGGACCTGGCTGGGTGTGATTCTCCATGAGAGCGAAGCCTTGATGATCCCGGCGCAGCCGCCGTTGTGGCATCGGCCTATCGAATTCAACGCCGGCTATCCGCTCATTCCCTGGGTCGCCGTCATGGCGCTGGGTTACGCCGTCGGCCCGATCTTCACCCGGTCGCGGGGAACGCGGCGCGGCTGGCTCGTGCTGCTCGGACTGGCTGCCATCGCGGCCTTCGCGGCTTTGCGCTGGAGTCAGCTTTACGGCGAACCCAATCCTTGGTCTTGGCACGCCTCGCCAGGGTGGACCGTGATGTCCTTTCTCAACTGCACGAAACAACCGCCCTCGCTGTGCTTTTTGCTCATGACGCTGGGACCAGCCCTGGTGCTGTTGGCCGCGGCGGACCAGCCCACGCCCAAGCCCTGGCATCACATCCTTTGCACCTATGGCCGGGTGCCGCTGTTTTATTATCTCCTGCATCTGCCGCTGATTCACGGGTTGGCCATCTTGGCCTCCTGGTGGCAGATGGGCCGCGTGCAAGATTGGCTGTACGCCAACCCGCCAGGTTTTTTTGAACGCGAGGGTTTTGGATTTGGACTAATGGGGGTCTACGGCGTCTGGTTGTTGGTCTTGGTAATCCTTTATCCGAAATGCCGATGGTACGGCCGATTCAAGCAGAAACACCGGTATGCCTGGCTTAGTTACCTGTAGCGGCGCCGCCAAAGGCTTGCCGCAGCATCGCCAGGCTTTTCGGGATGCCGGTGAGAGGGTCTTCCTTGCCCTCGAATTCCAGGGAGATGAAGCCGCGATAGTGGTGTTTGCGAACGATCTGGGCGATGCGATCGTAGTCCAAATCCAATGAGTACCAGAGGCCGCCGCCGTGGTAGGTCTTCGCTTGAACGAGGCAGGCCTGCCCCATGATCAGATCGAGTTTCTCGTAGGGTTCTTCGAGAAAATTACCGGTGTCGACGGTGATTTGCAGCCAGGGGGAATGGATGGCCTTGACGATGCGCAGCAAGCCTTCGGGAGTGCGGGCCAGGCCCCAATGATTTTCCAGCCCCAGGACCACGCCGCACCGTTCCGCGATGGGCAAGCATTGCGTCAAACTGTCGATCACCCAAGGAAAGCCATCCTCCTCGGCATACCCCGGCAGCGGCGGCTCGATACCGCGGTTTTTCATCAGTTCGTCAAAGTTCTTGCTCGTGTTCCAGCGGCCGGTATTGACCCGGATCGTAGGGATGCCCATGGCGTAGGCCAATTCGATCTGATGCCGGGTCAGCTCAATGTTTTTCTTGCGCTCCGCGGGATCGGGATAGACGAAGCCTTGATGGGTGGAAAAACCGCACAAAGACAACCCCTGGCGAAAGGCGCGCTGCTTGATTCTCTGCAAGGTCGCGGGACTTTCATCCGTCATTTGGCGATGGAGAATCTCCACAGCGTCAAAGCCCATCTCGGCGGCCAGGTCGATGCACTTGTCCACGTCGCGCAGGGCGTGGTTGCGGAATTGCCAGAAGGAATAGGTCGAAACGCCGATCCGATGGACGAAGCGCCGCGGCGGCGCGTCCTGAACCGCTGCCGCTGCTTGGGGCGTCGCTGGATGGAATGGACCCGTGGCGAGGGAGCCCGCGATACTCATGCCGCTCAGGGTCAACCAATCCCGTCGATTCATGGCCGTCAGCCTTGTCATCATGTCGATGGAAGATCACGCCGCAGGAGAGCGTCTCGCCGCTGGACGGTGTCACGCCGCGGCGGCGAGTCGAAAGTCATCGGGGATGCCCGATTTCATGACGATGAACACAATGTTGCCCTCCGTGGGACTGGGGACCAGCAAATAGGAGCCCTTGATCTCGCCGCGGTAATAGGGCATGCCATGTTCGCTGTCGACTTGTTCGTGGCGGAGCAGAACGACCAGCGCATGGGACGCGCCGCGGCGAAACTCAAGCACCGCCAGTTTATCGCCATGATGGGGTTGAAGGTAGGCCTGCGTGCACAGCCGAAAATCCCAATAACGGGTGATCACGGGAGGCAGTTTGACCGCAAGCTGATGCTCTTGCTTGAAGAACACTTCGATCTGGCGAACGGTGGCATCCTGGGTCATCGTCGCGGGATTGGTCCAGCGCGTCTTCGCCCACTGTTCCAGAGCGTTCAGATCGATGGCTGAATCACCCCATTGCATGTCCACGAAAAAGGCCAACCAGGCGGCAAAGAGGAGCAGGGCCGCCAAGGCCAACGTGCGATGCAGACGTTTGGGCTTGGCCCGATGCCGGGGGGTTGACTGTTCCAGCCGCTCGAGCAAGCGGCCTTGCAACCCTTCGGGGATGGCCACGTGCTGCATGGCGTCGCGCAGTTCCGACTCGAAATGCCGCGTCTGTTGTTCCCACATCTGACAGTCGCGGCAGTCGCGGCAATGAAGCCGCCACGCCTCGGGCGCCGCCGATCCTGGCATTTGTCCTTGATGTTCCAGCCATAGGGCGCGAGCCGCTGGGCAATCCATGCACTCACCTCAAACCACGCTAGGAGACGATTGGAGACGACGACGCAAGTAGGCTTTGGCACGCGCCAGGCGCGACATGACCGTGCCCATCGGCAAGTCAAGGGCTTCCGCAATCCCGCGATAGTCCATGTCGTCGAAATAAAACAAGATCAAGGGCGTCCGAAATTCTTCCGCCAGGTCGTTCAAGGCTTTTTGCAGCGCTTCCTCGTCGATTGGCGCCTCTCCAGGAGCTTCGAAGAGCATTTCCAGGCAATCCCCTTCCAACGGCACTTCATGGACCCGCTTGAGCCGGCGATAGCGCTGCAAATAAACGTTCCGCAAGATGCTGTAGAGCCAGGCCTTGACCCGCTCCGGCCGCCGCAACTGCCCCTGCTTTTCCTGGGCTTTGCAGAAGGTCTCTTGCGTTATATCCTCGGCCAGGTTCATGGAGCCGGACAGTCGATAAGCATAGCGGTAAAGATCCGCGTAATAGCGGCGAACCCATTCCGTGATCGTTCTGGTTTCAGCCATGCGATCCTCTCATCCTACATGATGCTCGGCGATGTTTATTATTCCTTAAAACCACGACCCCCTCAAGCGAATAGATAAAAAGGGCGCAGCGACCGTTGAGCTTTCCTCGACAAAACGGGGAGAAAAACGGCCTGTATCGCAATTGCACCTGGAAAAAGCCAATGCATGGAATAAAAATCCCCTTTCCTTCATCATGGAAGGTAGAGAAACGTGCATGAGGATTCGGTTTCAATGGCAACTAGGTTTATGGAGGTGACTTCGCGATGACACGCTATTTCGTAATCTTCCTGGTCGTGGCTGGCTTGTCCTGCACGGGTTGCGAGAAGAAAACGACCCCCACGGGCACGGCCGCCCCGCCCGTGACGACGACCAAGACCGTTGATACGCCGCCGAGCAGCACCGGCGCGGAGAAGAAGGAGACGAAGGAAACCAAGGCGGAAGAAACCAAGCCAGCCAAACCATAGTCCACAGTTGATGATCGTTGCTGAAGCGAAGATGACCCACCGTGTCCAGGGTGCTCCACACCCTGGATTTTTTTATTTGCAGCGTTATGGCATGATATCCACACGCCGCGTGAACCCTGAAGCCATGCACGCCAACGATTCCACCCTTGCAGACAAAGTGAACTTGCCCCGCCTGCTAAAAACAGCTAGGCTTCCTGCAGCGCACGCTACGATCACTGGCTCGAAGAACAGGAAGACGCATGGACCTCATTTATCAGGCCTATGATCTGTTCATCAACTTGCACCACCACTTGCCCCGCTGGGAAGCACAGCTCGGCACGTGGCTGCTCGTCGTGCTCTTCGCCATTATTTTCTGCGAAACCGGCCTGGTGGTCACGCCCTTCCTGCCCGGCGATTCGCTCCTCTTCGCCCTGGGAACGCGGGCGGCGGACGCACGCTCTCCCCTCGACTTCTGGAGCCTGTGCATCCTGCTCATCGTCGCTGGAGTGCTGGGCGACGCCGTGAACTACATGATGGGCTACTATGTCGGCCCCAAGGTCTTCTCCAAGGAAGATTCGCGGTTCTTCAACAAGAAGCACCTCCTCCGCACGCAAAAGTTCTACGAAAAATACGGCGGTAAAACGATCATCATTGCCCGCTTCGTGCCCATCGTGCGGACCTTCGCCCCCTTCGTGGCGGGCATCGGCAAGATGCGCTATTTTCAGTTCGCCATGTACAACGTCGCCGGAGCGATTCTCTGGGTGGTGATCTGCCTGAGCGCAGGGTATTGGTTTGGCGAGCTGCCCTGGGTCAAGAACAACTTCTCCCTCGTCATCTTGGGAATCATCGTTGTTTCGGTGATGCCGATCGTCATCGAACTGTATCTCGCGCGCCGCCGCGGCCCCGAGAGCGCGACGCCGGCCAGCGACGCCGCGCCGGCTTCGGGTCTCCAGGTGGAATCACCCGCTAAATCGACAGTTCCTTAAGCGTGAACACCGGACGAAAGACCAGCCCCATCTGGGCGAAGCGCTCGGCCGCGCCTTGCAGCCGATCCACGAGGCACACCACGGCGACGATCCGCCCCCCCGCGGCCTGCACGGCCTCGATGGCGGACACGGCCGAGCCGCCCGTGGTCATGACGTCCTCCACGATCACCACCCGCCAACCCGCTTCAAGCCGGCCTTCGATCCGTTTCTGCAGACCATGCGTCTTGGCTTCCTTGCGGACAAAGAAGCCTTCCATGTCAACGCCGGCTTGGAAATAGCGCATCGTCGCCGCCACGGTCAGCGGCAAGGCGCCGACTTCCGGACCGCCAATGGTCTGCGGCTGAAGATCATGGGTAAGCTGAAACAAGGCTTCGCCGATGAGCAAAGCCGACTCGCCATGGAGGAACAACGACCGGCCGTCGATGTAATAGTCGCTCGTCTGCCCGGAGGCGAGCGTCACTTTCTGCCGCACGATGGCCCGCTGATTGACGAGCCGCAGCAGCCGAGGCCGCCAGTCGGGGATCATGGGTTCAGCCCGCCGCGCGGTTGCAGGATCGATGGTCGTCATGACAAGCTCCCTCGACAAAGATGAAAACCGATCCACATCAGCCCCAAATCGGCCAGGACGTGGGCCGCCCAGGCGCCGAGGATCGACCCGGTGCGATGGTAAATCCACGCCCAAACACCTCCCCCAACCGCCACGGCCAAGGTCGCCGGCAGCGTGACCGTCAGAAAGTAATCCCGGGGCACGTATTTATCCACGATGATGACGTGATGGGCGGCAAAGCCCAAGGCGGAGACCGCGAGCGCCGCGGCCAGAGGTAGCCGCTCGCGCAGTTGGCCGAAGATGAACCAGCGCCAATAATACTCCTCAAAAGCGGCATGCAAAAAACTGAGGAAGAGCGCCATGCCCAGGAAGCGCATCGGCGTGACGATGTTGAAGTCCCGCAGCTTCAGCATGATCTGGGCGGGCGTGTCGGCCAGGATGGCGGTCCCTTCCAGATGAATGTGATAGAGCCAAAGCATGCCGGCGATCGTGACCAGGCCAAAAAGCCCGCCTTGAAGCAGGCTCTTCCACGACCAGCGCGGCCAACCCCATGCCCCGCGCAGCACGATGGCGACCCAGAGAAAGGGAATCAGCGCCTGAATCGCCTTGCTGCCAAGGTACGCCGCTTGCGTGCGCCAACCCTGCCCCTCCATCTGATCGAAGTAAACCCACGACGACAGCGTCGGGATGACCAACAGGAGCAATACGACGACCCACGTCGCGAGGTTGATCAGCGGCCCCCGGCGCGCCAGGGAAGCGTCGGCGGACAGCGTCGTGTCGGGGCTGGCTGGCGTGCTCATCGAGGCAGTTCCACGACCAATCGTCGAATCAACTTCCGCAAGGGGCCTTCCGCTTGTTTGGCCACGGCCACGATCTCCGACAGCGAAACCGGGTGCAGGGCGTCAGGCAGACACATGTCGGTAATGACCGAGACGCCGAACGCCCGCATCCCGGCATGCACCGCCACGATCACTTCCGGCACCGTGGACATGCCGACCACGTCCGCCCCGAGGAGCCGAAGGAAGCGATATTCCGCGCGCGTTTCCAGGTTCGGACCAGTCACGGCGACGTACACCCCCTTGTGGCAAACAATCTGTTCCTCCAGGCCGATCCGCTGGGCGATGCGAAGCAGCTCCCGGTCATACGCATGGCACATGTCGGGGAAGCGCGGCCCCAGGCGATCATCGTTCTTTCCGATCAGTGGATTGTCGCCCAGGAGATTGATGTGATCCTCGATGAGCATCAAATCGCCTTTGTCGTATTGCGGGTTCAGCCCGCCGCACGCATTGCTGGCGATTAGGAAGGTGCATCCCAATTCCTTCATGACCCGCACCGGGAAGGTGATTTTCTGGAGCGAATAACCTTCATAAGCATGAAAGCGTCCTTCCATGGCCACGATGGGCACGCCGCTCAGCGTCCCGCAGAGCAGTTGTCCCGTGTGCGTCGGCACCGTCGATTCCAGAAAATGGGGCAGTTCCCGATACGGGATCACCGCTTCCTTGTCGATGTCGGCTTCCAGCCCCCCCAGCCCCGTGCCCAGGATGATGCCCGCGCGGGGTTGGCCGGGCCATTGCTTGCGTATCGCTTGCGCTGCTTCTTGGATTTGTTCGAACAGTCCCGTCATGGCCGATCCTCCGCGAACGCGCGGCTGTGCTCTTTAGTTGGAACCCATGGTTTGCTAGGATAGACATCCTACCGAACACCATCGGCCTTGTCACCCATGCACCTGTCTGGGAAGCCAACTCCATGCCAGCCAACTTGACCCCCCAGTACAACGAAGCCGAGCATGCCTTCAAAAAGGCGACCACGGCCGAGGAAAAGCTGAACTGTTTGAAGAAAATGCTGCAACTCCTGCCCAAGCACAAGGGCACTGAGAAAATCCAAGCCGAACTGAAATCGAAAATCTCCGACATGAAGGAGGAAGTGGAGAAGGAGAAGAAGTCCCCCAAGGGAGGCGTGAGCTTTAAAATCCCCAAGCAGGGAGCGGGGCAAGTGGTGATCCTGGGCGGTCCCAACGCTGGCAAAAGCTCCATCCTGGCCAAGCTCACCAAGGCAACCCCCGAAATCGCCCCTTACCCTTTCACCACGCGCGAGCCGCAGCCGGGCATGATGGCCTGGCAGGACGTCCACGTGCAACTGATCGACACGCCGCCGATCACCAAGGATTATCTAGAAAGTTGGCAAGGCAGCATGGTGCGCGGCGCCGACCTGGCGCTGCTCGTCGTGGACTGCGGCGACGATGACGGCCTGACCGCTGCCGACGACGTGCGGGACAAGCTGGCCCAGCAGAAAACACTGCTCGTCCACCAACCGCCCGCCGAGCCGGCCGATCCGCGCATCCAATCCGTGAAAACCCTGGTGGCGGCCAACAAGATGGACCTGCCCGACGCGGAATTGCGTCTGTCGCTGTTGCGGGAATCTCTTGGCCCGGAGTGGCCGGTCCTTCCCCTATCCACGACCACCGGCGCGGGCATGGAAGAACTGCGGGATCGACTTTATCACAGCCTCGACGTCATCCGCGTGTATACGAAACAGCCCGGCAAGCCCGCGGACAAGAACAGCCCCTTCACCATCCCCCGCAGCGGCACGGTCTTCGACCTGGCTGGCGTCATTCACCGCGATCTGCAAGGTCAATTCAAATCGGCCCGCATTTGGGGAACCGGCGTCTTCGATGGTCAAACGGTCAAACGCGACCACGTGCTCCATGATGGGGATATCGTGGAAATCCACACCTAAAACAGCCGCCGAGGGTTTGCCGCCATGCCTGCCACCGTTTCCTCGGTCGACTGGCCTTGGCAGTTTTCTCCCGAAGTCAAAGAAGCGCTGGCCAAGGGCCGACCGATCGTCGCCCTTGAATCCACCTTGATCGCTCATGGCTTGCCTTACCCCGACAATCTCGCCGCGGCCAAGGCCATGGAGGAAGCCGTGCGTTCGGCGGGCGCCGTCCCGGCCACGGTCGCCATCCTCGATGGACGCATCGGCGTCGGCATCAACGCCGCAGCGCTCGAACGCCTGGGACAGTCCAGCCAGGCGGCCAAGAGCAATCGCGCCGACCTCCCCGCCTACCTGTCGGCATCCCAGACCGCCGCCACGACCGTAAGCGCGACCATCTTCCTGGCCCATCAGGCGGGCATTGCCTTTTTCGCCACGGGCGGGATCGGCGGCGTGCATCGCGGCGAGACCTGGGATATCTCCGCCGACTTGCTTGAACTTGCCCGCACGCCGATGCTCACCGTCTGTTCGGGCGCCAAGAGCCTGCTGCATTTGCCCCGCACCTGGGAGTTGCTCGAAGCGCTGGCCATTCCGGTCGTCGGTTATGGCACCCGCGAATTCCCCGCCTTTTATCTCCCCAACAGCGGCCTGCGTTTGGTGCATGCGTTCGACGAGGTTCAAGAGGTCGCCGCCTTTCATCGCTGGCATCGCCGCCTGGGCGGCCATGGACTGCTGGTGGTTCAGCCGCCGCCCCCCAGCGAACTGTCCTCTCCTCAGGTGGAAGCATGGATCGAGCAAGCCGAGGACGAAGCCGCCGGGCGCGGCATAGCCGGCAAGGACCGCACGCCCTTCATCCTGAGCAAGCTGCATGAATGGAGCGCCGGTCTGACGCTGCAAGTCAATCAGGCGCTCGCCGTCCAAAACGCCCGCCTGGCGGGTCTGCTGGCCGCGGCCGACTTCAATCTGGGCGATTAGGCCAAGCCATAGAGCGGGCTGTATTTATCCTTGAGATAGCGGATAAACGCTCGGTGGGATAAGGTTTCCCCGGTGACGCGCACCCCCAGTTCAGGCGCGAGGAAGCGCTGCCCTTCCAGGTGAATCTCCCGCTTGAGCCAATCGCAGAGAGGTTGAAACGAGCCGCGCTGGAGCCAGGCTTCCAGATCGGGCATCTCCTGTTTGGCTTTGGCCATGAACTGGGCCGCATACAGATTCCCCAGGGTGTACGTGGGGAAATAACCCAAAAGGCCAGCGCTCCAGTGAATATCCTGCAAGCACCCCAGGGCGTCGTTGTGAGGAGTCATTTGAAAGTATGCCTTGAATTTTTCATTCCACGCCGCGGGGAGCTCCTCGACGTGCAACTCCCCGGAGATCAGGGCCAATTCCAGTTCAAAGCGCAGCAGGATATGGAGGTTATACGTCACCTCGTCGGCCTCGATGCGGATGAAGGAGGGACGGACGTCGTTGATGGCCCGGTAAAAGGCATCCTGATCCACGCCGCCGAGGCTCTCCGGGAAGAGGCGCTGCACCAGGGGATAGAAATAATCCCAAAACGGCCGCGACCGGCCGACCTGATTCTCCCAGAGCCGCGATTGCGATTCATGGATGCCCAAGGAGCAGGCCTGGCCCAGCGGCGTCCCGAAATGCTCGGCGGGCAAGTTTTGCTCATACAGCCCGTGCCCGGCTTCGTGCAGCGTGCCGAAGAAACTTTCGCTGAAATGATGTTCGTTGTACCGGGTCGTCAGCCGGACGTCGCCCGGCCCCTGGCCGCTGCAGAAGGGATGCGCCGTTTCGTCCAGGCGGCCGGACTGAAAGTCGAAGCCGATGCTCGCGGCCGCCATTTGGCACAGCAGCTTCTGCCGATCGACGGGATAACTCCGCTCCAAGATGGACACATCCGGTGCGGCGGCGGGGTCTGATTTCGTCTTGTCGATGATTGCCGAAAGCAAGGGGACCAGTTCATCCCGCAGATCGGCCAGCACGCCGCGCAGGGAGCGGACCGTCATGCCGGGTTCATATTCATCCAGCAAGGCGTCGTAGGGATGCTCCGCGAAGCCCACCGCGGCGGCCTCCTCGCGTTTCAGCTTCAGAATGGTTTGCAAATGCGGGGCGAAATCGGCGAAGCGATGCTGTTGCTTGGCCTGTTCCCAGGCTTGTTGTCCCAGCGTCACCGCTCGGCTCATGGCTTCCACCAGCGTGCTGGGGATTTTAACGGCTCGATCCACCTGGCGGCGCACCCCGCGCAGATTGGCGCGGCGCGGGTCCTCCGGGGGGCTGTCGGCCAATGCTTCCTCCGCCTGGAGCAGCAGCTCCCGCGTCCGCGCCTCGCACAAGCGCTCATGGCTGAGCCGCGCCAGCAGGGCCATCTGATCGCCCCGCAAGTGGACGCCGCGCCGGGGCATGTAGGTGCGTTCATCCCAGCCGAGCAGCCCCGCGGTCGCGTTCAGCAAGGCGCGCTCGCGTTCACGCTGGATCAACGATTCATAGGCGGTCGTCCGTGCTGCGTTCATGGCTAGGCTCCCGGTATTGGTGGAGTGTGGGGCCGTCAATTATTGCTGAAGTCCGGCGGGAATTTGCGCGTCCGCGGCGGCGGCAGCAATTCCGGCCCGGCCGGCTCCAGTTCCATCTGGTCGAGGTAGTCAAGTAAAAGGTGAACCCGCTGGGTCACATCGACATTGGCCAGCAATCGTTGCTTGACCTCGGTGGGCAGGGGCAAGAAAAAACTGATGAGGTCGGCCAGCGCCCCCGTCCTAATGCCCCCTTGCATGATCGTTTGCAGTTCCTGAAAAAAAGCGCCGCTCTTGGAAAAACAGTGCTTCGCGCTGCTGATCAATTTCTCCCGCAGCTCGCTCGTCGCCATGGCATCCTGGTCCAACAGCGGCTGCGCCTCGGCCACGCGATAGGGCGTGGAGGTCAGCATTTCCCTGGACAAATGGACGCGGCACAGGCCCGTGAGCAACAGATTGAATTTATGGTCGGGCAGCGCTTGATGATGCTCGATGCGCGTGAGGCAGCCCGTCGGGTAGATGGCGGGTTGTCCCTCAACGGTGTCGGCTTCGGGCAGCAGGGTGGCCAGGGTAATAAAGCGATCCCCGGCCAGGGCGTCCAGGGTCATGCGCACGTACCGCGGTTCGAAAATGTGGAAGATCTTTTTGACGTGCGGGAACATCACGAAGTGGGGCAGGGGAAAGAGCTTCGTGCTGCCTGGGTAATCCATCAACTCTTGATCCAAGGAACTCAAGGTTCACCCCGGCTCATCTTCGTCGAGTGGGATAAAGCCTTCCGGGTCCGGCCAATCAAGCGGCGCCGGCTGCAATTCGATCCGCGGCACGGCGTCCAGGTCCAATGGAGCGCTGCCCCCCTCGCCCAGGCGGCGCAAGGGTTCATGACAGAGTCGCAATTGGGCGACAAAGCGGTCCAGAGGCAGCCCCAAGTGCTCGGGATGAAAGCGAGCCAGGTAGCCAAGGCTCGATTCGTGCAACTTCAGCGCGCCGCGCCAATTGCCATTGTGATAGTGGCACAGGCCGACCGCCACCTGAATCAGCCCTTGATAAAAGCTGCGGTCCGGTCCCACCGTGGCGTGCCACAAATCCTCCCACACCTCGTGGGCCTCGAAGAAATCCCCCTCGTTGAAGAGCAGAATTCCCGCCAAATAACGCGGCTCATAACGCTCGGTCGTCGCTGCCATGATGATTAGTATAGCAGGGGCGATCCCTTGGCTGGTGTGAAATCGGGGAATGGCGCGAGGCTTGGGGACCAGGCCCGCTTACGGATCTAAAGGCAGCCATTCCATAAGATCGCAGCGGTTATGCGGATTGGTGAGATTGGCGACGAACATCTCTTGATAAGCCTTCTTGCAGTTCTGCAGCATCTCCCGCAAATCCTGGGGTGTGATCGATGGCTGCTCCCGGCAGATGAGCAAATCCGTCGGACTTTGAATGGTCAGGATGGTCAATTCCGGCACGGCCTGCTTGGCCAGCTCTATCAGTTGCTGCCCGGCGGGACTGTCGGGAACCAGCAGGAAGTCTTTCTCGCCTCCCTTTTTGACGGGAATCGAGGGTTGGGCTAGGCGATGCAAGGCCTTGGTCTGCGCGACAAAGTCCACCCCCAAGGCCTCCGCCGAGGATAGCTCCGCTTGACACACGTCCGTCACTTCGAGATGGCGATCCAAGTATTCGGCCGCCTTTTCGAGCAAGGGCGGATTCAACGTCCGCGGCAAATCCGCGTTCGTCATGCACAGCGAATAGAGCCCGCCATGCGGGGTCAAGACGTGCTCCTGCAGGAACATGTCCAGTTCCAGCCAATCGTTGATGTTGACCTGATTCAAGAAGCGCACGGCGGCCTTTTCCAGGTCGGTCTGCCCCTCGGGCAACACCACGCGCGAGGCCAGGACCAGGGCGGCGTCTTGCAGCATCTTGCTGCTCGTGAACGCCGACTGTTCCTGATCGACCACCTCGTTTTGCAGCAAGGCGCGGGCGGCCTCGGCCTCCGGGGGCGCCGCCAGGAGGTTGTACTCCACGTGCTGCAGCCGCTGCACGCAAAAGCCCAAGTCGCGCCGCAAATCCAGCAGCCGGTTTTGCAAAGCGCGGTACACGTCCTCCACGGCCCGAACGTTTTGCTCCCGCAGCCGCTGCCGCGTAAAGGTGGCGATCTTCTCCACAAACGTCCGCAGCAGTTTCTGCGTGCGCATGTTGGCGAAGAGAAAGAAAGAGCCAGGCTTCATGCAGGCTTCAAACGCCTCGTTGACCTGAATCCAATACTTTTCCCCCTCGTTGCGAATGTCCCGGACTTTGGCGTGCTGCTGTTCAATCAACTCGTTGAGGCGCATGTGCAGATAGCGATAGCAAGCATCGGCCGCCGAGAGCCGGGAGCCGGGAATCTCGAACAAGGTCCGCGCCGGCATGCTCATGAACTCGCCATACTCATCGGCCACTTTTTGCGTGGCCGTCGCGTAAATGCGGTTGATGCGGCTTTTTTGCCAATCGCCGCTGTCGCCCCGCGGCGAGGAGCTGCCGCCCACGTATTCCTTGATCCGCTTCAAAACGTCGTGGCACCAATTGATTGGATCGTCGCGGGCCACCGCCAGTTCGAGTTGGCTTTCGATTTGCGTGAGCAAGGCCATCAAGGCTTCGTCGGGCGTGCCGTCCTTGGGCGTGGTGGCGGCTTGTTCGATGCGCCGCGAAATGAGATCAGGCTGCATGGAGGGATCGCTCAGCAGCTGCTCGCAATAAGATTGCGCGGTCGGCCACCAATCGCCCGTATCCTCCTGCTGCAGCCACCGGCGAATGAGCCGCTGCGACGCCAACCGCGCCGCCACGCGCAGCATCAAGCCGCGGGGAAACCAGATGGCGTAGCTGCCAAAGCTGCGGAACGGCGCCTCGGACAAGTGCTGCCGCTGCCGCGAATAATCCAAGTAGCCGCCCATGGGCGTGCACAGGTCGTGGAAGATGTAACTGGCGAGCCGGGAGGCCACTTCCCGCGGCGAATCCGGCGTTCGATGGCTGACCCGCGCCATGTAGACGGCTTGCGAAGGCGCGTCCGGATCCCGCAACTGAATCCCCTGGCCGTATTCCCCCACGAACTCCGCCTGCGTCGACGTGAAATGATGCAACTCGGTGAGCGTGGCATAGACGTTGGCCCGCTCCTCGACCGGCGTGGCGTTATCCGCGGGAGCCCCCATGTATAAAAACGAAATGATGTCTTGCTGCTCCAGCCCCATTTCTTGCATCAGCCGCTTGAGCGTGTAGCACAGGTCGACAAGCATGCCGCTGCCCGTGCCGCCTCCCGCCGCCGCGAAGATATAAACTTGGGGCAGGTCCGAGCGGCGGCGAATGGATAATTGCCGCTCCGTCTCATCCAACAGACCGGGTTCGAGCAAGGCTTGCAATTCCCGCTTCAACCGGGCCACGATGCGCAAGTAGCCGTCCACGAACGCCAAGCGTCCCAACATGCGGCTGCCGCTGACTTCTAGGGAACGCGGCATCTCGTAAAACTTCTCCATGGGGAGCCACGTGAGAAGCTGCTCGAAGGACTGCCGCGAGCGCCGATAATGGCCCACGGCCTTCAAGGGTGTATGCAACACTTCCGTCGGCGACAGGGCTTGCTCCGGCGTTCCCAGGGATGCGTTGGTGATGTCCTTGGGGTCCGAGTCGATGTAGAGCATGCGCCAGATCGGCAATTTTTCCATGCTCCCAAAGCGATCCACGGCCCGGCAACGCAAGGCTTGCAGCGATTCCCGGCCGAATCGCCCCAGGCCAATGAGCAGCGTCGGACGGAGCGAGCCGCCCGTGACGAATTGCCCGGGGGGATAGCTGCCCAGGCCGGCCTTGGGTTTGGCTTGGGCGTCATTGAAGACCGCTTGCACCTGGGGATCGAGGAAAATGTCTTCCATCGTCTCCCATTTGCGGGCTCCCGGGGTGGCCTGGATCAAGGCCCGAATGAAATCCTTGCAGGAAGGCCAACGATCCTCCGGCTTCTTGGCCAGAGCCTTGGCTACGATGGTTCGATCGGTCACCGGCAACGGCTCCAGTTCCGGCTCCATCTGCGTGTGCTGCATCATCAATTGCCGAGCGTTTTTGCCTTTGAAGGGCAAGCTGCCGGTCAGCAATTCCTGATAGACGATGGCCAGGCTGTATTGATCGCTGTGCTGGCTCAAGCCGCCGGTAAACGTTTCCGGGGCCGCGTAGACCGGCGTGACGCCGCCCATGAGGCCCGTAGTGGGGCTGATCGTCGTGCGCCCTTCCAGGGCCTTAACCAGCCCAAAATCAGCTACCTTGACGCGATTGCTCACCAAAAACAAATTGCTCGGCTTAATGTCGAGATGCTGAAGATTGTGCTGCCGGTTCATCAAGTCCAAGGCTTCAGCGGCGTCGCGCAGGTAGCCCAGCAATTCGTTGCGGTCGATGCCCACCAGCCCCTTGTTGCGGTTTTCCACGAAGACGTCATGGAGGTCCTTGTCCGCCAATTCCATGACGATGACCAACTCGCCCTTGATGTCCTCGACGCGCTCGATGGAGAGCAGGAAGGGATGGCGAATGTTCTTGACCCGCTCCAGAGCCGCCATTTCCTGTTCGGCGCGCACGCCTTCCACGTCCAGGGCATGCAAATTGCCATAGACAAATTTGATGGCTTTGAAGATGCCGCCGGGGGCCTCGCATTTCCAGACCTCGCCAAAGCCACCGTTTCCCAAAGGTTCGATCAATCGATACCCTGAAATAGGCTCGACGTTTGGCTCTTTCACCAACGGCACCGATTCGGGTCCATGGATCATGTAATTCAAAATCTTCTCTGAGACACAAGGGCGATGTGGGTTACCGGTTAACCGCACTTCTCGACCATCAGGGACGCTTGCAAGTCCTGACTGAAAAGAATCATTTCATCCATCTTACGTCACGTTCTCTCAGGCCAGAAGTGAAAAATTGGCTTTCGTCGAAATCATGGCACTTTTCTGATAATTTGATCCTGACTGAATGGCATCTGACTTCATGCATGGGTTGATTTTCGTCCACAGGCAAAGATGCCTCATTCATTTATTAACCATGTGCATGGGATAAACTTGAATAAACGACCGTAACACGGTCGCAAGCTGAGGATCATCAGCCATGGCATGCCAACGACCTTCCAAGGATGGCCGGTTGAATTGGGCGTGAGATCTCTCAGATATGCAGGAATTGAACCTTTGAAATGACGGTGAGTTATCTCAGATTCGCAGGGATTGAACCTTGACGCACCCAAAGGTGTCGCTTAGATAGAGATAGAGAGACGCCCCCATCGTCTAGTGGCCTAGGATATCTGGTTCTCAGCCAGAGGACAGGGGTTCGAGTCCCCTTGGGGGTACTGAGCATCGAAGCAAGCAGCTTTAACGAAGAGCAGGGATCGGCACAAGGTGGGTGCTGGTCCCTGCTTGCGTTGTTTGGTGCAAGCTGTTGCTTTACCCTGCCATCTCTTGCCGTCCAGTTGGCTTGAAATCGCGTGGTTCACCCTCTCGGTTATTTACCGAAGCATGCAATGCGCTGAAACCGCGCCAAGCTTTAGGAACGATAAATGTCCTTTCGATGGGCTACCCGAACTACCAGCACGATCAAGGCTTCATCCTGGATGGTGTACACGACGCCGTACTGACCGATGCGGATGCGCTAGAGATCCTCCGCGCCTTGCAGTTTCAGGGAACCAGCAGGCCGGGGATCGTCGGCCAAGTCGTCTGCCGCGGCAACGATCCGCCGCTGCACGCTCACCGGCAGTTTACGCAGGGTCTTGTCCGCCGCTGGTTTGAAGACGACGACACAGGGCATGTCACGTCATTTCCAGTCGCTTCTTGATGTCTTTCAGGGGAATGCCCCCTTTTTCCTTCAGGGCTTTGCGCGCCGCCTTGATGTCCTGCGCTTCCTCGAGGCGTTCCAAGAGGGCCAGGTCTTCCATCGACACCAGTGCCGCAACGCCCTTGCTGCGCCGTTCCAAGATGATGCGTTCGCCGGCGTAAGCCACGCGGTTCAAGGCATCGGCCAGGTTGTTGCGAATAGCCACGACGTTCATGATGCGTTCTCCTTCCATGATGTCTTTGACGGATCCGCCGTTGGCCATTGTCATTAATCCGTCTGCTGGCGCACGGCATGCTGCGCTAACCGACGTTGGAATCGTAGAATGCTCAAGAGCCTTCTCAGTGGGTGTAAATCGTTTGGATATAGGCTGATCGATGGCAACGCCTGCTTGGTCCAAGCTGGCTTTGCGTGTTTCATGCCGCTTGGCTGGCGTTGTTTCTCGTAAACGCTTCCACATAAATTAAAGCTTCGTTCATGACCACGTTCCGATACTTTGCGACCTGCGCCAAGGGATTGGAACCCGTCCTCCACAAGGAGCTGGCAGCGCTCGGCGCGGCGCAAGTGGAGCCGAGCCGCGGCGGCGTGGCATTTGCGGGGGATCAGCTTCTGCTTTACCAGGCCAATCTGGAACTGCGCACGGCCATCCGGGTTCTCAAGCCCATCCTGAACGCCCACGTGGAATCGCCCGAAGAGCTGTATGACGCGGTCCGATCCGTCGACTGGACCCAATGGTTGACGCCGGATCATACCTTGGCCGTGGACGCCAATGTCCGCGATTCAAGGATCACCCATTCCCATTATGCCGCTTTGAAAACCAAGGATGCCATTTGCGATTGGTTCGTGGACCGCGTTGGGCGCAGGCCCAGCGTGGACGTGGAATGCCCCATGGTGGGATTCAATTTGCACCTCTATCGCAACGAGATGGTCCTTAGCCTCGACAGTTCCGGCGAGTCGCTGCACAAGCGCGGCTACCGACCCATCCAAACGAAAGCTCCCTTGAACGAGGCCCTCGCCGCGGGGCTGGTGTTGCTGAGTGAATGGCAGCCGCTCTGCCCGCTGGTCGATCCGATGTGCGGCTCGGGGACGATCCTCATCGAGGCTGCGATGATCGCGCTGCGGCATCCTCCGCGGTTGACTCGGAAACGCTTTGGCTTTCAGGGCTGGCTCGATTTTGACATTCAATCGTGGACGGCACTGCGCGATGAAGCGCGGTCAAAAATCGGCCATCAACTGCCCGCCCCCATTCTGGGTTCCGATATTCGGAGCGATGCCATCGCCTTTGCCAACAAAAATGCCAAGGCAGCCGGGTTCGGTCATTTGCTTCACTTCGAGCGCAAGGCGTTGCAAGAATGGCATCCCCCGGTGCGTGATCCAGGATTCATCCTTGTCAATCCGCCTTACGGTGAGCGCTTGGGTGAACCCCAAGCCGTGGAGCCGATTTACCAAACCATGGCCAAGGTGTTCACGGCGCGGGCCAAAGGTTGGACAGTTTTTATTTTCAGTGGCAATGAGAGATTTGAGCAGATCTTTCCCATCGCCCCCTTTACCAGAATACCCCTTTTTAATGGCAGAATACCATGTCAGCTACTTGGCTATAAAATGTAGATAGCGATCTGCTTTATAATATGTGGCAAAATGCTACACAATGTCGCGAATCGAACCTATTGATCTTTGATTGCGTAGTTAAATTTAAGTTCGCAGCAAGTTTTTGATCCATGATCGTTATAGATTTGTACTAGCGGATTTGACTTACCCATGACACAGCGTAGGATATGACGAACCTCATCGCCTAGGCAACCTATCAGATTCGTAAATTCGTGGTCGAAAAAAGCCGCCCGATTCGACCCTATTGCAAAACCAACCGCAACTTTAAACGAAGAGCCTCAAGAGTCGGCTTCGTGGGTTGGTCAAATCAGTTTGCATTTTTGTGAGTTGGGTTCAGCGGCGTTAAAGTTGGCATGCTAATTGCGGTCTATAACGTGCTGACTTTTTTAATCCCGTGGAAAGGTATAATTCGTCAAGGAGGATGACCCATGCTCGTGCTCAGTCGTAAACCAGGTCAACGCATATTCATCGGCAATGATATCAGCGTCACGGTGGTCGCCGTGAGCGGCAATCACGTGCGCCTTGGGTTCCAAGCCCCCCAACACATGCCGATTCGCAGAGAAGAGATCTGCTTCCAATCGCCCCTCATCGAGGAGCCAGCCCCTGCGGATGGATCGAAGCGTTTTCGCAAGGTCAAGAACCCCGAAACGAATGAGATCACCTACGAGGAAATGTACTCGATCTAATGGTGCAAGGGGATTGTTCAATAAGCATTCTTGTTGACGATCCCCTTCCACACGGTCAGCCACATGATCCGCAGGTCAAACCAGGGATTCCAATGGTTGATGTAGTAGAGATCGTGCTGAATCCGCTTGCGTAATGACGTGTTGCCCCGCCAGCCGTTCACCTGCGCCCATCCCGTGATCCCCGCCTTCATCGCATGCCGCACCATGTAGTTCGGGACCGTCTTGCGGAACTTCTCGATAAACACGGGCCGTTCAGGCCGGGGGCCGACCAGGCTCATCTCCCCCGTGAGCACATTAAACAACTGCGGCAATTCATCCAGGCTGGTTTTTCTGAGGAAGGTTCCCAAGGCCGTGCGCCGTGGATCATTCGCCTTGGCCCAGACCGCGCCGGTCTGCGCCTCGGCGTCGACGCGCATGGTCCTGAACTTGAGCATGTTGAACGAGACGCCGTTGAGGCCGCAGCGTTCCTGCCGAAAGAGGATCGGTCCCTTGCTGGAGAGCTTGACCAACAAGGCGATCAACAGCATCAAAGGCGCAAGCAACACCAGCGCCGTGAGCGACAACACGACGTCCATGGATCGCTTCACGAAGACGTTCAAGCCATGGTGTGGATTTTCCCGCAGGCCGACGACCGTCAGTCCATCGAGAGCGGTGGTCTTGAAGGAGATCGCCGCCATGGAAGGTACGTCCAAAACCAGCCGCACGTCCACATAGCTGGCGCTGAGCACTTCAAAGACCCGGCGGGCATCGTGATAGCGTTGGAACGGCAAGGCGATGAAGACGTGGCCGACGTGGTGCTGCTCGACGAGCCGCGGCAAGTCGCTGATGCCGCCCAGGATGTTCAGGTCGCTCGCCCAGGAAGAGGGTTGATCCTCGATGTACCCCACCGCGTACATCCCCGTCCAACTGGCGTGGCGCAAAGCGCGGGCCATTCGCCTGGCTTCCCGCCCGGTCCCCACGATCAGGGCCGGCTGCGCGTTAAACCCCTGCCGGCGATAATAACGAATCACATGCCACGAAGCCCGGCGGGCCGCCAGGACGCCAAAGAGCGCAAGGCCATAGAAAAAGGCCATCGTTAATCGGGATTCATAAGGGTCTTGCCGATAAAACACTGCGGCCAGGATGAGCAGCAAGAGCAGCGAGACGCCCTTGAACACGCTCACCAATTCCTCGCGGTAGCGGCGCAGGCGATTGACGTCGTACATCCCCGCCAAGTGGAAGGCGACCGGCCCGAGCAAGCACAGCATCGGTAAATGCTCCAGGCACTGATGGAAACTGGGCGCTTCCTTCGACACGCTGACCCAACCGGACTGGAAACGGAACCAGTAAGCCGCCAGCCAGGACAGCCCGATGATGAGCACATCCCAACCCAAAAACCAAAGCACCAAGAGTTGACGACTGGGTTTGATCAGCATTCCTTGCTTCCGATCATGGCTGGGGTTTTCCTGTTTTGCCACGCTTATTAAGCCGCCCCCGCGAATTTTCGTCAAGCCGAGGTCGGATCCACCCCAACGGGATTCACGCTCCATGCAAACTTCCAAGCGAACCTGCTTTCCATACCTCTTATAATGAGATGAAAGCCGCGGTTGCCATGCGACCTCCCAGCCAACCTTCCCTACCGGAACCCTTCATGAGGCAGCGCATCACGATCGAATCCATCTGCAAGGGAATCTGCCTGGCCCTGGCCATCTGGCTGGGGTTGCACGTGTTCAACTGGCCAGCCTTGCTCGTCTATGTGTCGCTCCCCATCTTGGGCATGGCGGCGGGTCTGGTCTGGCTGACGCGGTCCATGGCCCCCCTCGACGTGCGGTCCAAGGCAACCTTGAATGGCCCATTGAAACTTTTTTGCACGGCCTTGGATCGGCCGTTGCCCATCATCCTGGGAACCACGCTGGGAATGATCCTCGCTGGCATCCTGCTGATCTTCTGGCAACAAGCGCTGCCGGCCTGGCAGGGTGGACTGGCCCTGCTCCTGGGAGGTCTCATCGGCTGGAGCCTGACCAGCTTGCCTGCCACGGTCCATCCCTGGCTGCGGCTATTGGCGGCCGTGGCGATCATGGGCGGAATCGCCGCCTGTTTGCATTGGGCAGGGAAGCTGAATGCCGCCACGGAAACCGCCTGGCTGAGCGGGTGGGCCTTGCTGCTGGCCGCGCCGCTGTTGGGTTGGCTAAGCTCCCTGGGAGAGAGAGACGAAACGGAACTGGAGCTTGCCGGGGCCGCCCTGACGTTGGGCCTGGCCATTTGGCTGCTGGTGCCGGAAACGATGCGGCTCCTGGCGGTGGCGCTGCCGTTGATCTTCTTGACGGCCTACGTGAGAAACGGGTTGAAACCTTGGCTGGCCTTCAAGCATACGCTGCGCGGCTGGAGCGCGATCCAGGCCGGGGACCATTTGAAAGCCTTTCAGACCCTCCGCCAGGCCATCCATCATGCCCCGCGGAACGCCGATGCGCAGGCGGCCTATTGGCACGTGCATCGGCAGATCAGCCCGCAGGAATTGCTCCATCAGCCCCGCTTGCTGGCGTTCATCGATTTCGATTTGTGCCTGCAGCGCGTGAAGGGGCTGCTGCTGCAGTCGAGCGCCCCCGCCGCCGATCAGATTCAGGAAGCGCTGCAGTTGCTCCAGCTCATTCTCGATCAGCGGCCGCATTGGCAGCCGGTGGTCTTTTACTGGCGGGCCGTGGCGCACGCTCATGCCGGCGAACTGGACAAGGCCGCGGATGAATTGAAGACGCTCCTCACGGAGCCGCATTACAGCCCCGAACAGCTCGAAACCCGCCAGTCCGTGCACCTCCTGGCCTGGCAGTTGGCGTTGATGCTCCATCCCGGACTGCGGCAAAGGGTGGGCGACGTCCTGCTCCGCGAAGGCTATCGCATGAAAGCGATCGCCGTCGTCGAGGAGGCCCTGGCCAAGGACCCCGCCGACGCCATCGCCCTGGCCTTGAAGCAGCACCTCTATGCGGACCTCACTGAAGAGGAATACCTCCAAGGCACGGGGGCGGCTGTCGCGGCCGCCGCGGACGGTCCCAAGCGGTTCGATCATGGCTACTGTTTCGAACTGGGCCAGCAAGCCATTCAGGACCCTTTGCGATGGCGTCTGGGCGTTCGGTGGCTGCGGATCGCGGCTCATGGCCAACCGCGCTCCGCGCCGGCGCTCTTTCAGCAGATCGCTCAAGCGGCTGAGGCCAACGACGACCCTGCCCTCGCCGCCGAGGCTTGGCGGTTGGTCAAGGCCTGGGGAAAGCGGCTCGGTCCGGATCAGCTTTCCGAGACTTCGCGGGAAGCCTATTTTCAAACCGTCAAGCGGCTGGCGGACGAGGCGATAGCCAAGGAGCAATGGGAAGCCGCCCTGGAACATCTCACGCTGTACATGACCTCGCCGCAGAGCGGCGCGGAAACGTTGCGGCAGATCACGGAGTTGTACGAACGCATCGGCGATGTTCCCCGAGCGCTGGTGAGCAATGCCCAGTGCCTCGTCTATGACGCCAGGCATCCGCTGCATCTCGAACGGCAGGATAAGTATTATTACTCGCTCACTCCCGACATGGCGCAGCGGCATGAAAGCCTGCTGAAGTCCGCTTTCGACGTGGGCTATTGCCTGCGGAAGGGCCGCGAATTGCTGGATCATCGCCAGAGCGGCCCCGAGCAAGTGGACTGGGCGCTGCACCTGGCCTTGTTAGCCGGGGCGATGGAGCCAAGGTCGGTGTCGGCCCACGTCTTGGCGGGACGGTGCCGCTTACGGCGCGGCGAGATCGATGCCGCGCGCGACTTGCTCGAATTCGCCCGGCAAACGGCGGAGGGGCAATGGACCCAGCACGATAGCGAGGAGGATTGGCACCTGGCCCATCGCCTGCTCGGCGATTTATACTTGGAGCAAGGCCAACCGGAACAGGCCATCGCTTGCTTCACGGTTTACCGCAAAGCCCCGCAGAGCGGCGCGGCCACGCTCTACAAGATGGGGCAAGCCTATGAAGCCCTCGGCGATCTGAAACGCGCCATCACCTGCTTCGAGCACGTCGGCATTTACGACAATCCCCTGGCCCCCGAAGCCCGCTCAGCCATCGCGCGGCTGAAAGCCCAAATGACCCCGTCGTGAGGCCGCCTATCCCAATTGAACGGATGACCACCGGTCGCGGCCGACTTGATCTTGCTCCCTTTTGGGCTTTCAAGGCATAATTCCGCCTTGGAGAGCCAGGCCGGATGCCCGGTCATGTCCTCATGGCCGATCCGGGACGGGCTTCCTCTTCATGGATGATTTCTTCGAGCAAGGCTGCTCTTATGCTGTTTCATGACACGCAGTTCATTCTCTTTTTTGTCGCCGTCTTTTTGATCTACTGGGCGATCCACCACCTGCGCACGCCGCGGGTGTTGTTTCTGCTCGCGGCCAGCTACCTGTTTTACATGGGCTGGAATGCCAAATACGCCCTCCTGATCGGCTTCCAGACCATCAGCGATTATTACATCGCCTACTGGCTGCATCGCCTGGAGAATCAGCGGGCGCGCAAGGCCCTCGTGGCCGCCAGCGTGATCATCAACCTGTCGATCTTGTCGCTCTTCAAATATTTCGGCTTCTTCGCCGAGACGGTGCAAGAGATCGGGCGCTGGTTTGGCTGGGAGGTGATCCCGGCGCGGCTCAACGTGCTGTTGCCCGTCGGCATTTCCTTTTACACCTTTCAATGCCTGAGCTACACGTTCGACGTCTACTATCGCAAGATTCAGCCCGCCCGGAACCTGGCGGAGTTTGCCCTGGCCATCGCCTTTTTCCCGCAGCTCGTGGCCGGGCCGATCGTCCGCGGGGCGCAGTTTCTGCCCCAACTCGAAGGCACGCCGCGCTTCAATCTGGAGCAGTTCCGCTCCGGGCTGCAGCTTTTCTTCATCGGCTTGATCAAGAAGGTCGTCATTGCCGACACCTTGGCGGAGATGATCGTCGATCCGGCCTTCAAATCCCCCGCCCTGGCCAGCGGCCCCCATCTGCTGCTGGCGATCTATGCCTATGCGTTTCAAATTTTCTGCGACTTCGCCGCCTATTCGGACATGGCCATGGGCACGGCGCGGATGCTCGGTTATGAACTGCCTCTCAATTTCAATTTGCCCTATCGCGCCCAGGATTTGCGCGAATTCTGGCGCCGCTGGCACATTTCGCTGTCCACGTTCCTGCGCGATTACCTCTACATCCCCCTGGGCGGCAATCGCGGCAACTTGTTCAAGACCTGCCGCAATTTGATGATCACCATGCTCCTGGGCGGCCTTTGGCACGGCGCGGCTTGGACCTTTGTCCTGTGGGGCTTTTACCACGGGCTGCTGCTCGTCCTGCAGCATCTTTGGGACACCTGGCGCGGCACGCAGCCGGCCGCCCCCGACCCGGATGAAAACGATCAAGCCTGGTGTTCTTCCTGGGGGGCGCTGCTCCGCGTTGGCATCACGTTTCATCTCGTCTGCCTGGGCTGGCTCTTCTTCCGCGCCCAAAGCTTCGCCGACATCAGCCTGATCCTCTCCCGCATTCTGTCCTGGGCGCCGGGCACGGCGGAAGTCTTCATCCGCGAACGAGGACTGTGGTTCATGTTGCTGGCCGCGCTGATGCACTTCATGCCGCGCCATTGGGTGCGCTCAGCGAGCGGCTGGATCGCGCGGCGTTCCCCTGAATTTCAAGGCGCCATGGCGGCCCTCTTGATCGGCCTGATGGGCATTTTCGCCACGAGCAATCATCCCTTCATTTACTTCCAATTTTAGGGCGAGCTGACCTCATGACGCAGTTGCAACAAGCCTCGCGGTTTCGCTTCCTCCCCTCGGGCAAATGGGTGCGGCGGCCCGTCGAACTGACGCCCAGGAAAAAAGCCATCCGCTACCTTTGCCGCCTGGCGGCAGCCTTTACGGCGCTCATGATCGGCAGCTATCTCTTCGTCGAAGCGGCCGGGCTGCGCTTCTGCCAACCCTGGACCATGCAGATGATGCACAAGGTGCGTTACTTTCAGACCGAGGTGCATCATCCCGAAGTGGTCTACGTGGGCACGTCGCAAATCCATAACAGCGTCATGCCCATGGTCATCGCGGAGGAAGCACAAACCCTCGGGCAGCGGATCGGCGTGCAGCACAACCTCGCCGTGCCCGGGGCGGACGTCGAGATTAGCTGGGTGCTCGCCCGCGATCTGTTGGTCGGGGAGAAACGTCCCAGGGTGCTCGTCGTCGGCGTCTTTCCGCTCATCCTGTCCAGGGAACATCGGGGGTCGGAGTTTTTCCCCCGCTATGGCTCATTCACCGACGTGGCCGACCGTGTCTGGCACGGCGAAGCGTCGCTCAGCGATTTGGGCATGGTCAGCCGCCGGGGGTTGGAGAATCTGTTGCAGCTTCCCTTCTATCGCTTGCGCAAGGTGCTCCCGGGCTACAAAGCGGAGTTCCTCGCCGAAAGCCAAGGCGGCTCGTGGGTGCCGCGGATGCTCGATCAGCCCGCCCAGCGGACCGATGAGGAATGGCAGCGCGTCCTCACCAACATCAACCGCGGCGACCTGAGCCAGATGACCTTCGGCGACGACACGCGCCCGGCCCGCATCCTCAAGCAATTTCGGGACCTGGCGCGCGAGCGGGGCATGGAGTTGATCATCGTTCTGCCGCCGCAGCGTTTGGAAGCGGCCGCCTTCTATCAGCGCTATCACGATTGGATGAACGACTTTTGCCAGCGCGAGGGGATTCGCTACCTCAACTGCAACGACGAACGCGCTTACGGACGGGACGATTTCGTCGATCCCTATCACCTCAACGTTCGGGGTGCAATGAAGTTCAGCCGCACCTTGGCCCCGCACGTGCTGCAAGCGTTGGCCCGCTCCCATCAAGCTGACAGGGCGAACCCATCCTCCTCGGCAGGGGTCCATTCGGAGTGAGCGCCGCCGGGCGACTGGCAAGCGTTGGGTGGCAAGAAGTGCTGTTAGGGCTTTTTCATCGACCAGGTCCAATGATGGTCCGAAGTGGCCTGCACGACGTCGCCATAAAAACCAAACGCTTCGGCCCAGCTTCGGACCTCTTCCAACGTGTAGGCTTGATGCAAAACCTCTTCCCACGCGGCTCGGCGTTCGGCGTCATGACTGAGCGCAGCATCGGCCAAGAGGTGGGCTAATTGGGCATCTTCCGCGGGCCGCATGAAATCACGGAGATAAAGGACGCCGCCCGGGGCCAAGACGCGGAGCGCCTCGGACAAGAAGCCAGCCACGTCGGGCTGTTGATGAAAATAGCCCAAGGAGACCACGGCGGCCTGCGACCCCGAAGGCAAGGCAATGCCTTGACCTTGCCAGGAGTGCAACGTCACCGTCATCGGCTGCGGCTCCAGGTGCAGATGCAGGCGGAGATTGGCCAGGGCTTGCGGATCATGATCCACGATGCCGCATTGGAGCGGCCGCATGTGCTGGAGGAGGGACGACAGAGATGCATGGGTCACGTAGCCCAAGACCAGGCACGGACGGGCGCTCGGACCGCGCCGGGCCAGATCGCGCCAGGCCGCCTCGGCATCGAGCAGCCCCGCCGAGGGTCTTCGCCATCGGGCCTGCCCCTGCTGATCGGCCAGCGGCAGAATACCATGCAGGGGAGCCGTCCAATCCTTCCGCCCCAAAGTGCAGCGGCGGTGATCCATCACGCGCATCATGCGGTTATTACCGTGGTCAAGGGAATAGGCAAGGCCCGCCAAGGGGGCTCAAGGTTGACTTGACCCTCATGGTAGGCTCTATATCATCTCAAAGGATTTACTCTTATCGGCACAAGTTGGAGCCAACTTGAGCCATTACCCCGTGGTGTAACTGGTAACACTAGGGATTTTGGTTCCCTCATTCCTGGTTCGAATCCAGGCGGGGTAAATCCTATCGCTTTGGTCGACGACGATTGCGGCTCATCGTTTGCATCCGCACGCAGCCACCGCCCTTTGTTGCCCGAAGTCGATCTCCGGCCCGGTCGCGACGGCGCAGCCCAACCCGGCTAGCCAATCAAAGGCGGCTTCTTCGGCGACGGATGCGGTGAAGCCTTGCTGCATAGCGAGATCCAATTCGAGTCCAGTTTGTGTCTCACCTATTCATGTCAACCAGATTTGTGCCTCACGATTAGCCGATTCGTGAGACACAAGCCCATTTGTACATCACAGAATGGCACTTCATGATGTACAAAGCGGCTTGTGGCTAATCTGTGATGTTCAAAACACATCCCGACCCTCGGCGATGTTCAGAAGTTCCGAAAAGGCCAAGACGGTTGGGCGACGGCCGCGGCCCGGTTCCACTTCCCGCAACATTCCATTTTCCTTGGCCAGCCGAGCGATGCGTTCGGCGGTCGGCTTAGGGATGTCTGCACAGGCGACGAAATCCGGTGTCTTGAAGATCGGCTTGCTAAAGAACCAGTCCAAGGCCCGGATGGCGTACTGCGAATGCGTCAGATTGACAAACCAGTCCTTTCTTCGCTGGTACAGGTCGAGAATCTTCCGAGCCTTCCCTTCGTTGGTTAGGGCATGCCGTTGCAGAGCCTCCAGAAAGAACCAGCACCAGCCGGTCCAGTCGCCATCCCGCGAGACGGCCAACAGGCGGTCGTAGTATTCCTGCCGGTTCGCCTCCAGGTACTCGCTCAGGTAGAACATCGGCGATTGCAATAGCTTCCTGTCCGCCAGATACAACGGAATCAGCATCCGCCCGATGCGGCCGTTGCCGTCCAGAAACGGATGCAGCGACTCGAATTCCGCATGAATAAGAGCGAGTTGCACCAACCCATCTTGGGTCGATTCGTGGAGATACTTTTCCCAGCGGTCCATGCCCGCTTGGAGTTCTTCCGGGGCGATCGGAACGAAGCGGGCTTCCTCGAGCGGTCGGCCATAGACGCCGATGTAGTTCGGAATCGGCCCCGCGCCTTGTCGTTGCCCAGCACGCCCGACATGAGGGTTTTGTGCAGTTCCTTGATCAGCCGATTGCACAAGGGCAGTTCCCGCATTTCGTCCACCGCTTGCCGCATGGACTGGCGGTAGTTCAGCACTTCTTCAATGTCGTCCCGCTTGCTCGGGTCGAGCGATGAGCCGCCGGCGGCTTCGTATTGCAAAACCTCGCCCATCGTGGCTTGGGTGCCTTCGATCCGCGATGATAGCACCGCTTCCTGGGTGGTCAGCGGCGAGAGCAGCACGTCGGCATTGGGAATGGCCGTCAGCAGGCCGTCATAACGGGCCAAAGCTGCATTCGCTGGACCAATGAGTGGAACCAGTCGTTCCCAATCCAGCTTGGCCGGAGGGAATTGTCCTATGTGGTAAGGAACTGCCATCAACCCGCCCTCCCGACGTTCCCCTTGGCGTCCGGCACGCGCAACTCCCCTCTAATCAGCTTCGGCAACAACGCATCCCGCAACGCCCCAGGCTGCGGGATTGCTTGCCAGTTGCTTTTCCGTGGCACCGTGAAGTGGGGATCAACCGCAAACCTGCTAAGCAATTCTATTCTCCCAGCGAAAATTTTTAACCCCTTGCATATTAGCCGAGGACTGGAAAGAAAGTGATTTTACTCGTTCAAGTGTCCCCGTTGCCATGGGACTCGATCCATCGCCTGAAAGGACCCGAAAAGAGTATATGCTGTGCAATAAATCGTGCTGCTGGAGTTGCGGTCCGGGTCATTCGGCGAGGAAAGTGACATGCCCACCTCTGGTGGCATGGCAGCATGCCGGCAGGGTGCGCAGGCGTGCCCGGAGTGGGTTCGGGGGTGTGTGCAACCCGGTGCGCGGGGGTGTTCGAGGCGTGTTGCACCCCTCGCTCGCGCTCGGGGCTTGTAATGCAGATTTAACGCGCAGGCGCCAGGGATTTCACGGCGCTGTAGAAAACACACTTAAGAGATCGATAAGTTGGCACCTGAGGCGATCGCGGTTTGAGGGGAAGTCATCGATCACTCGTTGCCCCTCGTGGCTTGATCATCAAATACCCCTTACTCGCGCTGTTGGATTTGCTGCTCTGGGGGCGCGGGTTCGGCCCAGGATCGCTTGCAAGCCGTGGGCTTTCGGGTAGAATCCGACCTAACCGTGTATCCCTGCGCCACTTATCCCCTGACCATGGAGCCAGCCGAGGATGAATAAAGAACGACACCCACCCGGTCTATACATTCTGTTCTTCACGGAAATGTGGGAGCGTTTTGGCTTCTATCTGATGTTGGGGATTTTCCTGTTGTTCCTCAAGGACGGCACCCGCGGCGGTATGGGATGGAAAAACCATGAGGCGGCGGGGCTGGTCGGCACATATATCGCATTGGTGTACTTCACACCCTTCATCGGTGGATTGCTCGCCGATCGTTTGCTCGGATTTCGCTTCACCATTTTGATCGGTGGCATCTTCATGATGATGGGGTACCTGTTCCTGGCGGTACCGGATTCCCTGGTGCCCGGTTCGCTGTATTACGCCCTGGCCATGATCATCATCGGCAATGGGGCCTTCAAACCGAACATCTCAGCCCTCTTGGGCAATCTGTATCCCGAAGGCAGCACGCTCAAGGACGCCGGGTACAACATCTTTTACATGGGCATCAACATCGGCGCGTTTGCTTGCAATTTCGTGGCGGCCCTGGTGCGCAATTATTTCGACACCAACCCCTTGAAGCTCACGGAAGAATGGACCATCCGAGGTTGGCAAGCGGCATTCGCCACGGCGGGCATCGGCATGTTCATCGGCGTGGTGATTTTTGCCATTTTTTATCGCCGCTTCGCCGAAGCGGATCCGGACCCGAAGACCAAAGCGGGGGGAACTCGGGAAAGTTTGTGGCCTCTGTGGCTCGAATGCGTGCTGCCTGCCATCATTTTTGCGGCTATTGGCTTTCTGATTGCCAACAATGGCCTCCGCATGGAAACGCCGCTCAAAATCAACTGGACCCCCTTCAGCGAGGATTTCGCCAAGAGCTTCCCGATCAATGCGCCGACGACGGCTTTCCTGTTTTCTTGTTTGCCTGTGATCGTTTTTTACATGCGCATCTGGCTGAAAGTGCCCGACGCATCGGACCGCGGCCGAGTCGCGGCCCTGCTGGTCATCTTCCTGGTCGTGATTGTGTTTTGGGCCATATTCCACCTCAATTCCACGGCGTTGGTGACCTTTGCGGAGGAATCGACGAACCGCGAACCGAACGCCATGATCCGCGTCGTGACGGACAACATCGAGGACTTCGCCGAGTTTGCTCCGCCCCATTACTTTTTCAATGCGGGGCCAGACGTGCCGCGACCGGATCGTGAGACCGGATTCAAGGTCGTCACCAAACAAGAGTACGAAACCTTACAGAAGGAAAACAAACTGACGCCCAAAAAGGGCGAACCGCTGGTCGTGACGGAGGAGATGCTCAAAAAGGTATTCGAAAAAACCAATGCCAGCACGCCCATCCTCAAGCCCGGCGAGCAAGTGCGCTTGGTGAACACGGAGTTGTTCGCTTCGATCAATCCCGGATACGTGATCATCTTCACGCCGCTCGTGGTCGCCTTCTTTGCCTGGCTGCGAACGTTCAAGAAGGAACCCAGCACCTCCGCCAAAATCGGCCTGGGTCTGCTGCTGACAGGATTGGGCATGGTGGTCATGTACTTTGCGGCCACGGCTGCGGGTTATTCCCGCGAAGTGGTGGATGGCAAAGTCGTGGAGAACATCGGCGACAAAGTGTCTGCCTGGTGGCTGTTTGGCACTTACGCCGTCGTTACCGTGGGTGAACTGTGTTTGTCGCCCATGGGGTTGTCGCTGGTCAGCAAGATGTCCCCCGCCAACATCCGCGCCTTCATGATGGGCGGCTGGTTCCTCTCCACGGCTTTCGGCAATAAACTGTCCGGCATCTTCGGCGAAGTCTACACGCAGATGGATCGCAAATTGTTCTGGCTGATGCTAGCCTTGGGCGGTTCGATTTGTGCCGGGATGATTTTTGCTCTGCTGCCGTGGCTCAACCGGCAAATGGCCAAGGAAGCGAAGAAATAGCCTCTAAAAGGCAACCGATCATGAACGTCCTCATGCCGCGGCTGGCCCGATGCTCCGCGGCATGTTGGCTTGTTGACCACGCTCTTCACGGGGAGTCGAATCCGATGAGCAATCAAATCATGGTGATCGCTCCTTATTGGCATGAACCGGCGCAAACCTGGGTCTTTGATGATCCCCGTGTGGGTCTGGTTCAAGAGCCGTTTGTCAGCGGCGTTCCGGAAATGATCGATTGGCTCGTGGGGGACATCCCCGATGCCCGAAAAGGTTTTCGACTGCTCTTTTCACAGGGTCCCTTTCCCGGATGCCAAACGCAAATGACTTGGGTGGCGGAGGAGATGGGCGGCCATTGGTATCGCGCGGATGCGACCGGCATGCAAGGTTGGCTGTGCCCTGCCCTGTTTCGTTATTTCGATGAGGCGCCGCGGGTCATTTACGTCAAGGCGGAAGCGCTGCCCCGGTCAGATCGTTAACCATTCCACCGCGCCCGAATGCAAGTTGTAATATGAGCCAACAACGCGCAGCTTTTGCTTGCGGATCAAGGACCGCAACACGGGGCCGCTTTCGGTCAATTTGCGGACAACGGCGCGGACGTTCGCCCGGATGGCGGCATCGAGTTGGTTCTGTTGCACTTCGCGCACTTCGTGAATGGCTGGGGAAATATCATCCACAATCCGCAAGACATGCCCTTCGATCGGCTCATCATGCAAGACGGCTCCCAAGGCGGCCGTGACCGCACCGCAGCTTTCATGCCCCAGCACGACCACGAGGGGCACGTGCAGATGCTCCGCGGCATATTCGATGCTGCCGATGGTATCATCGTCGGCCACGTGGCCCGCTTGCCGAATGACAAACAGATCGCCCAGCCCCTCATCGAAAATGATCTCCGGGGGCACCCGCGAATCCGAGCAGCCTAACACGATGGCGAAGGGGTGTTGTTCCTGGGCCAAGGATTCTCGCCAATGGTTCTGACAGTGGGGATGTTGCAGGTGATTGTCCACAAAGCGTTTGTTCCCATCCACGAGGCGCTGCAAAGCTTCTTGAGCGGAGGGAACCTCTGCCACCGCATGCAAGGCATGGTTTGAGGAAGCAGCGATTCGGTGATTAAGATCATGTAATGGCCAAAAAGCATGAAAAAGGCCTGTACCCGCCGCTCCACCTGCCAACCCAAGGGCGGTGAAGAGCAGATCCCTGCGCGAAAGTGCCATGTCCTTGGTTCCCATTCTGAAGGAAAGGAGGCTGCCCCAAGCAAGGCAGAACAGTTCTATTCTATTCATTTGTGCCGATGACCGATAGTTCGCTTACTCGGCAAATTAGTCCCGCCCCGTTGCAGTTAATCCGCTCTTTCATTACATTCTCAAGAAGCCGACAGGCGATAGGAGAAGGCTCCTGGCTCGTCGGGCCGGCAAACTCCCACCCGGATTTCCCTCGCTGCTCGCTTGGATTCAAGAAAGGAACCGTCATGCATCGCCGCTTTGCCTTTCTGGGAATGGCCTGTGGGGCCATCCTGCTCGTCAGTTCGTTCTTAACCCTCCCCATGCCACCCTTGGCAGCCCAGCAGGCGACCAAGCCGGAAGCTAAGCCTCCCGCCCCCAAGACCTTCACGGTGGCCAAGGAAACTTTCAAGTTGGACGTAACGCTCAAAGGTTCCTTGGATGCCGACGCGGTGACGGAAATCATGGTTCGACCCGAGCAATGGTCCAGCTTTCAGGTCTTGAACGCCATGCCGCATGGCAGCACGGTGAAAAAGGGCGACAACCTGGTGACCCTCGATCTGACCAAAATCGATGAAGCCATCAAAGAGATGGAGCACGCCCGCGTCACGAGCGAATTGGCGCTGCGCTTGGCCATCGAAGATCTCCGCTTCATGGAAATGACCGTGCCCATGGATCTGGAACAAGCGGAGGTAAGCAAGAGACAATCGGACGAGGATATGGAGCAGTTCTTTGAAAAGGGCAAACCCTTGGCCTTGGAACAGGCTGAACAGAATCTCAAAATGTCGCGGCACAACCTCGAGTACACCACCGAGGAATTGAAACAATTGGAAAAGATGTATCGGGCCAAGGATTTGACCGAAGAGACGGAGGAACTGATCCTCAAGCGGCAGCGCCGGGCCGTGGAGAGCGCCGCGTTCTATTTAAAAATGGCAGAGAATCGCCACGAACAGAGCATGAAGTTCGACCTTCCCCGGCAAGAACGGAACGTGGTCGAATCCAATAAACGCGCCTCCATCGCCCTGGACAAAGCCAAGACGACCTTGCCCATGCAACTCCGGCAGAAAAAGCTGGACGTTGAACGCATGCAGCGCGAACGCGAGAAAAGCGATGAACGGCTCGCCAAGCTGAAAAAGGATCGCGAGTTGATGTTGATGGCAGCCCCGACGGATGGCATCCTCTATTACGGCAAGTTCATCCGCGGCCAATGGAACAATGCCGCGAGTATTGAGCAAATGTTGGCCAACGGATCGATGCCGACGAATCAAGTCATCATGACCATCGTTCATCCTTCCAAGCTCTCCATTCGTGCCACGGTGGAGGAAAAAGACCGCGGCAAGATCAAGCCCGGCCAAAAGGGAAAAGTGACCATCAACGCCTTTCCGAACGAGAAAAAATCAGCCACGCTCAAAGCCATCCATCCCGTGCCCAGCATCGGCAGCGGCTTTGAAGCCGTCCTGGCATTCAATGACGCCATCGCCAATGGCGCCCTCATGCCGACCATGGGCGTTTCGGTCAAACTTAATGTGTACAGCAAGGACAATGCCCTGACCCTGCCTAGCTCAGCGATCTTCGCCGAGGAAGATGATGAAGACCAAACCTATGTCTGGCTGTACAAGAGCGAGGGCAAGCCGGAAAAGCGATCCGTCAAGGTTGGCGAAAAGTCAGGCAGCAAGACCGAAATCCTGGAAGGGCTCAAGGAAGGGGATCAAGTCCTGCAAACCAAGCCGGAAGGCGAGAGCAAATAATTTTTCTTTGGGCCATGGGAGGGAACTCCTCCCCTGGTCCCTTTTGAATTAATGGTTACCATCCTTGGGTGGAGATTTCTATGAATGCCCTGTGGCTGCCGTTGACCGGATGGATCGCGTTGTGCTGTTGGCAGGAACCGGACAAGACGCCGCCCGCTTCCGCCCCTTCTTCGGAAGAAACGAAGATCATCCGCCCCATCCCCAAGCCGCAGCCGGCCAAACCGCTGCCTCCCAAGGCCTTGGATGATGCCATTCTCAAGGGCATCAACTATCTGCTACAACATCAAAACGGAGACGGCTCTTTCGGCACGGCCGAACTGACCAAGGCTTTGAACATTTACGCCCCTGTCCCCGGCGCCCACGATGCGTTTCGGGCCGCGGTCACGTCGATGTGCATCACCGCTCTGATCGAGACGGGCGATCCGCGCTCCGAAGTCAGGGAAGCCATCGAACGCGCTGAGAAATGGCTCATGGATGAATTACCCAAGGTCAAACGAGCCACGCCCGACGCCATTTACAACGTCTGGGCACACGCTTATTCGATCCAAGCCCTGGCCAAAATGTACACCCGCATCCCGGACGATCAGGAGCGGCAGAAAAAAATTGGCGACCTCATCCGCATGCAATTCGATTTCCTCGATCGCTTTGAGTCCGTGGATGGCGGATGGGGTTATTATGACTTTAAAATTGGCTCGAAGAAGCCCGCGGTCGATTCCACCCCGTTCACCACGGCGGCGGTGCTCGTGGCCTTTAAGGACGCCAAGAATATTGGCTTCGAGCCTCCCGAAAAGCTAGTCCAGCGCGGTGTGGCTTCCATCGTCCGACAGCGCTTGCCCGATTTCAGCTATCTCTATGGGGAATATCTGAAGTGGGTGCCTCAACATGGCATCAATAAGCCTGGAGGCAGTCTCGGTCGATCTCAATCCTGCAATGTCGCGCTGCGTTTATGGGGCGACAATAAAGTGACCAACGAAGTGATTATGAATTGGCTCAACCGGCTCATCACCAATAACATCTGGCTCGACATCGGCCGTAAGCGACCTGTTCCCCATGAGTCCTATTATGCCGTAGCAGGGTACTTCTATTATTTCGGCCACTACTATGCCGCTCTGTGCATCGAGCAACTACCCGCGCAGAAGCGCGCTTTCTATCAGAATCACCTGGCCGCGATCATCATGAGCAAGCAAGAACAGAATGGCTGCTGGTGGGACTATCCGCTCTACAATTACCACTTTTGCTATGGCACCGCTTTCGCCTTGATGACGTTGCAGCGCTGTAAGAACGTCGAAAACTCGCCGCCGGCAACAAAGGGAAAATAACCCGTTTGATCGCACGGTCCGATCAGAGGTTGTTGAAGGGTGAAGTCACTTAGCGATCCGTGCCGTTCGCCGGCGCGGTGAACTGCCCCGGTTCCTGAAGGAACTTCTTCAAGGCAGCGATGAAATCGGGCTTGGAAAACGTATTCATGTGGTTGGCATCCTTCAATTCCACCACGTGACATCGCGGCTTGACTTTCTTCAATTCATCAAGCCCGACGTGAAGTGGGTCCTGGTCGCCAATGAGGACCAGTAAAGGAACGCGGTTGTCCTTTAACTGTGTCTCCGGCACGACCAAATGCTTCATACCCCTGGCACACGCGGCCAAGGCTTTCGGATCGTTCGTTGCCATAAGCAAACGGTTCATGATGCGAAGCCGATCTTCACTGGGTCTGGCTTGTCCCGGCGGCGTCAGAAATTGGATCAAGGGAGTGATGCCTTCCCCTTTCTCCAACGATTCAGCCAAAAGATTAATGTTGCCCGGCAACTCCTTGCGGTACCATCCCGCGCCTCCCACCGTGGCGGACAGGAGTCGATCCGGATGCTCAGCCAATAGCTTCATCGTGATGAACCCGCCCATGGAATAACCCACGACATGGGCCTTGGGGAGTTTGAGATGATCCATGAGCCTGATCACGTCCTTGACCATTTCAACGCCGTATTGGTTAACTTCATGGGGCTTATCGCTGCGACCATGGCCACGATTGTCATGAGCAATCACATGATGGGTTTTCGCCAATTGGTCCATGATGCCGGGAAGAATCCATTGGACCTGCCGATTAGCACAAAAGCCGTGAATCAAAACGACGGGTTCGCCCTGGCCCATGGTTGAAAAATAAAGCTTAACGCCGTCCGCGTCGCAAACCTGGTCCCCACTCCGCGGGGTCTGGGGGCAAGCGGTCTCAAGCAGGAAAGCGGCCATCACGAGCAAAGCCAGAAGACTCAAGTCGATGGCTCCCAACCGGATGTTCGCTCTTTTCAACATGTCGGCACTTCCTCGATTTCGGGATCGACCGATTGAACCCAAACCTCTTGAAGCATATTGGATCAGGCCATAGTTTGGATTCATCCTAAAGTATATCGCTACCCATGCAAGGGGGATGCTTCGAGATGCAACGCAATTGGCTCAGCTTGACTTGGATCCTGGGAAGCCTCTTGTGGGTTTCGGTAGCAGGGGGACAGCCTCTTGAATCGCCTTCCACGCCCACCGGGAAAGCAGCTTCACCTCCCGCCACTTCTTCGCCATCCTTTATCGCTGCTTCATCACCTAGCGATCAAGTCGTCGTCACCAGTTTTTCCTTACAGATCAACGGCAAAACTCTGCAATACAACGCCTCCGCGGGCTATCTCCCGCTCAAAACGGAAGATGGCAAAACGACGGCGAAAATGTTTTTCATTGCCTATCATCTCAGCCAGCCTGGCCAAAGTGTCGAAGAGCGTCCCATCACGTTTTCCTTCAATGGGGGTCCTGGTTCCTCCTCGGTTTGGCTGCATTTGGGCGTTCTTGGCCCCAAGCGCGTGCTCATGGGCGATCAAGGCGAGCTCCTCGCACCGCCCTTTCGACTGGTGGCCAATGACGCCTCATTGCTTCCCACCAGCGATCTGGTCTTTATCGATCCAGTGTCCACGGGTTACAGCCGTCCAGCCGAGGCGGGGAAACCCAGCGATTTTCATGGCGTGCAACAAGACGTCCAATCCGTCGCGGAATTCATTCGCTTGTATCTGACCCAGCATAAGCGCTGGGCGAGTCCCAAGTTTGTTATCGGTGAGAGTTACGGCACCACCCGGGCCGCGGCCTTGTCCCTGCATTTGGCCGACCGCCATGGCATCTATCTGAACGGAGTGATGCTCGTCTCGGCCGTGCTTAATTTCCAGACGGTTCGCTTCGATGAAGGCAACGACATGCCGCACATCCTTTATCTTCCCAGCTATACGGCCACGGCCTGGTATCACAAAAAGCTGCCCAATGACCTGCAGTCTGACCTGAAAAAGGCCCTCGCCGAAGCCGAAGCCTTCGCCGAGGGCGCCTACGCTACCGCGTTGCTCAAAGGCAGCAAGTTGACTCGCGACGAACGCCGGACGATTGCCCAACAAGTGGCTCGTCTCACCGGCCTCAGCGAGGAATATGTCCTTCAATCCAACTTGCGCATCAACAACATGTTTTTCATGAAGGAATTGCTGCGCGGCGAAGGCAAAACCGTCGGCCGTTTCGATAGCCGACTGGTCGGCGCCGATGCCTCGGGGGTTGGCCAATCGTTTGATTTTGATCCGAGCTACAGCACGGTGCTGGGACCGTATGCGCAGACGCTCAACCACTACCTTCGGCATGACTTGAAATACGAAAACGATCTGCCCTACGAAATCCTCACCTCCCGCGTCCAACCCTGGGATTACAGTCTGGCCCAGAATCGGTATCTCAACGTAGCCGCCGATCTGCGCAAGGCCATGACCAAGAATCCGCATTTGAAACTCTATGTCGGCAGCGGCTATTACGACTTGGCCACGCCCTATTTTGCGACGGATTTCACCTTGAATCACTTAGGCTATCGCGGCAACTTGCAGGAACGCATCATCAAGGCCTACTACCCGGCAGGCCACATGATGTATATCCAACTCGAGTCGCTGCAAAAGATGGGCAAGGATTTGGCTGACTTCGTTCAATCCGCAAGCCAGCCGGTCAAGGCGAGATAAGACAGCGCAGAGAATTCAAACCGCCACGGTTTGCCGCAATCCCTCGCGGAGAGAGACGATCGGCTTGTATCCCAATTCTGCTTGAGCCAGGCTGATGTCCGCGCAGGAATGGCGTACGTCACCGGCACGAGCTGGAGCGAACAGCGGTTCCATGTTCGTGCCTAAAATGTCATTGAGGGCTTGAATCAATTCAAGCAGGTTCGTGGCTCGACCGGTTCCGATGTTGTAAACCCATTCTCTCTTCGCTTGGCGCAAGTCAATCGATGACCTTGCAGCCGCTATCAGGGCCTGGCAAACATCCGATACATAAACGAAATCTCTGCTTTGCAGACCGTCGCCAAAAATGGTCGGCCTTTGTCCTTGTTTCATGAATTGGGCAAAACGAGCGATCACACCGGAATAGGGACTGCTCGGATCCTGCCTCGGCCCGAAAACGTTAAAAAACCGTAGACGTATACACGGCAGGCCGAAGCTCTGGACAAAGGCGTGAGCATAAAGCTCGCCCGCTAATTTGGCTGCGGCATAAGGGGATAATGGTTGCCAGGGATCGCTCTCTTTCTGTACGGGATGATCCACGTTGCCATAGGCGCTGCTGCTCGCGGCATACACCACGCGCTTAACCCCAGCAGCCTTGGAAGCAGCAAATACCTGGAGCGTCCCCGTGGCATTCACGGCATGGGAGGCCAACGGATTTTCCAGGCTCGCCTGGACCGAGGCCAAGCCCGCCAAATGAAAGACCCAATCGATGTTCTTGGTCACTTCAAAAAGCAGTGATGAATCTAGAATTGTTCCTGTATGAATGCTCAAGGACTTGGAGGCTGCTGGCAAGTTTTCTCGTTTGCCCGAACTGAAATCATCCAACACGACGACTTCATGTCCCGTGGCCAAAAGGCTTTCCACCAGATGAGAGCCGATGAAGCCCGCTCCACCCGTGACGAGACAGCGCATGCTCACCTCAAATGACGTTGCGGTTATCAACCTGTTTCTTCATGGCTTTGCGCAAGGTTAGGATCTCAGCCAAATGATCGAGCGTGATCATCCCCACCAGTTGGCCATCGCGGACCACGGGTAGGGCCTGATAATGCCCATGCTCAAAAGCATCGGCCATGCGATCCAGCATTTGGCGCGGGTCAAGCGGCTTGACGTCGGTGTGCATCATGTCGCCAACGGTCGCGGCGTGTCCGGGTTTGGCCAAGGCCAGAAGCAAGTCGCCGCGGGTCACCATGCCCAATAGTTTGCCATCCTCGACGACGGGAAAATCCTGTTGAAAGCCGCTCAAAGTCAAATCCACCACGGAGGCCAGGGAATCCCGAGGCGAAAGGGTTCGAAACTGCGTCAACATGACTTTCTGAATCGGGATGCCGGAGAGCAAGGAATTCATGCGGACCATGTTCGCTTCGTTTTCCGCCCCAACCCAAACAAAGAGGGCTACGAAAATCATGAACGGATTGCGAAATACCAGCAACCCAACCGCCAACATGGTCAAGGCCAACCCTTGACCGATGCTAGCCGCCACGTTGGTGGCCACGACATAATCCAATTTCCGAGCCAGCAAAGCGCGCAGGACGCGGCCGCCATCCATCGGAAATGCGGGGATCATGTTGAACACCGCCAACACGATGTTGAGGATCATCAACTTGCTTAGAAAACCGCCTGACTGATTCAGCACCAAGTCCCAAGAGTACAGTTCGCCGCTGATGAGAATGCCTATGTACAGCGACGCGGCGATGACGACATTGACGAGCGGTCCCGCCAAGGCCACCACCAATTCCTGCTTGGGGTCTTCGGGCATGCGTTCCAGGCGAGCGACTCCGCCAATGGGCAGGAGGGTGATGTCGCGCGTGGCGATGCCAAAGCGCCTGGCCGCCAAGGCATGCCCTAACTCATGCAGCACGATAATGAAGAACACCACAAGGATAAACCCCATGGCGAGCAGCGTGTCGAGCCAGCGATGCGTATTCTGATACCAAACAAAACCGACATAGGCGAGCAACAAGGCGAAAGTCGCATGAACATAAACATCAATGCCCGCGATTTGGCCGAGCCGCCAAGACCATTTCATAAAAGGCCCTCTGTTCCGACAGCCCCCGAATTCCACAAAACCCAAGGATGAGCGCCGCGAATTCCGCAGGTGCAAACGTTATTTCATTGTATGTTGTTGGCGGCTTGGTGGTTGCACTTGCTTCCATTATTCGCCCCTTGGCTGCGGAACTGCGTTCCTCCCCATGAATCGGCTTGCAAGACATGCCAGGCTCGATAGGATGTTTGCCAGCGATGCTGATCGAATCTCACCTGAGACACAAGACCGATGATGCCCATGGATCGCCCCGCCTCAGCGTCGATGGATCAGTTGCGTCAACGCGTGCGGCAAGTCGAGCCGGCCGCTCTTTGGATCCGTCCCTCGTCACTGCGCCGGATCGTCAAGGAACATCGTCATCTCAACGGCTTCGCCACGGGCATCCCCTTGCGGTGTGGCTATCTGATCCCGCGAACCGCTTACGAAGCCATCACGGGCCATTCAGAACCGAACGCTTCACATTCCAATGTTCGTTGGCAATACCTTCTGCCCGAACCAAGTTACCGACAATTGCAAAACTGGCCCTTGCTGGATCTGTTGCGCCTGACCTGGCGGCAGCTTTTTCACCTTAGCCTGCAACGGGCGCTGCAGGATAAACATCAAGCGGGTCTGCTCAGCGCTTCTGACTTGTTGGACCGACAGGCCAGGATTGGCTGGATCACGTACGATGAGATCCGGCAGGTTTTGCTCCGCGACCGCTATGTCCTTCCTCCATATGACGACCTGTCCTTTTATGTTGGTTTTGTCGCTCTTTTTTGGGAATTGCATTATTTCCAACCCGATGCCGTTCCCATTTGGTTCCCTTCGCTCCAGATGGATGACTCGTTCCTTGACTGGATGCGCCAGGAAGTTGACGTGGAGGCGTTATGGACTGCCAGCCGCTTGCTCACCGAGGAAGAGGCGGCCACTTCGTCACGCCTCGTTTCTGAAATGTTGGACGCCCATCGGCACATGACTGCCTCTCCTAAAACCGATCAAACCGATGCTGGCATCGACCAAGCTGCCGAATTGCGTTGGGATCGACAGTGGTTGCTGCGCTTGGCTGATGTGGCTCGTTCCAAGGGCAACTGGGCGAGGTCCGCAATGCTCCGCGCCAGACTGGCCCGCATGCAGCCCGACGCCGCCGAGGCGATGGAAGCCGAAATCGCCGCCGACGTGTCCGCCCTGCAAAAGGAATTGATCCAATCCTTGCAAGGCTCGGCACAGGCTTCCTCACTTTGGCACATCGTCTTGCGTGCTTTGGTCGGCCCCGCAAGTCGGGGGATTTGGCCTCCGGCGGCGCGCATGCTCTTTGACTTGCAAAAAGTCTGTCTGGATTTGAGCCAACCCATCTTTGCCACGGACCTGGTCGTTTGGATAAGGACGCTTGGTTCGCAGCCGATCCGCAGGCCCTTGATCCATGTTCCTCGGGCATTGGCCATTCATCACTTGCGCCGCGTTTTGAAACGGTTGCCCAGTGCGGGATTGCTTCCGCCTCTTCACGATGAATTTGCCCAACTTCTAGAAGCTTGTATTGCCGATCAGGAACAACGGCTTCGTGGTCAAATCGAAGTCGAAATCGGCAAGAGCCTCGATGAAGCGGGACTGGTGCCACACAATCAACCCGAGCGGATTTCACGACAAAAAGTCATCGCCGAACTTTGCGACAAAATCGCCACCCGTGGCCGCATCACGTTCGGCGACCTCCGGGACGCCATCTCCGCCAATCAACTCAAACTGGCCGACCTGACCGGGCCAATTGAGTTTCTCAAGGGTGATCCGCTTCTGCAAGCGGATCGTAAATTGGCCTTTGCCATCGACGGGTTATACCGACCCGGCGAGTTTTATCTGCGATGGTTTCAGAGCCTCAGTTCCCTGGCTTTTGGAACCAAGCTTGGCCGCTTTGGCACCCGGTATCTGGCGATTCCCTTTGGGAGTGCCTTTTGCGTACTGGAGTTTGCCGATCATTTGTTCAAGCCCGTTTTCAGCAAATTATCAGGCCAACCATCCGATCACGTTTCCTTGCAGGCTGGGGAAGGCAGCCGCCCCCCCGATGCCAACCAACCGGCGGGAGATCACTTTCATCTTGTTTCCCCATGGAGTGTGCTCGGTCTAGGCTTTTACATCATGGGCTTGATCTATCTGGCTAAGGTTCGTGAGTGGAGCGGGGTCGCTCTGCGCTATCTCGGCCAAGGTCTCAAGGCGGTGGGGATCGAAGCGCCACGCTGGCTGATGCGGTTTCCGCCCATCGCTGCCTTCCTGGATCATCCCAAGGTCCGGTGGTGCCGTCGCCATCTGCTTGGACCCATTATCACGGGATCACTCACGGCCTTACTTCTCTATCTCTGGGATGTCTCAACCTTTCATGTCGTGATGGGAAGCAGCGGAATTTTCCTGGTTCATGCGGCGCTCTTGATGACGCGCCTCGGACAGGAGTGGCTCGATGCCGGCTCCGATGCGCTCTTGCACATCTGGGAGCGCATTCGCTTCGACTTTCTCCCCGGATTGTTTCGTTGGATCATGGACTTTTTTCACGCCCTGGTGCAAGGGATCGAACGCATCCTGTACACGGTCGATGAGTGGCTCCGCTTTCGCGGCGGCGAGAAACCTTTCAGCGTGGTCTTAAAGACGATCCTTGGCCTGTTCTGGTTTTGCATCACGTATGTGATCCGCTTTGCCATCAATCTCCTCATCGAACCCCAGATCAACCCGCTCAAGCATTTTCCGGTCGTGACCGTGTCCCATAAGTTGCTCCTGCCCACCATTCCCCACGTCGCTGGAGTGATCGAAAAGCTTCGCCCCGGGTACTCCGCTATTGAATATCAAACGTTTGCCACGACCTTCGTGTCCGGCATCCCCGGCATTTTCGGCTTCCTGGTTTGGGAGTTGAAGGAAAATTGGAAACTCTACGCCGCCAATCGACCGAAAACCTTGTCATCCCTCATCGTCGGCCACCATGGCGAAACGTTTCCCCGCCTCTTTCGACCGGGATTTCACTCCGGCACTATTCCCAAAATTTATGCCAAATGGCGGCATGCCTTTCGACTTTGGGAGATGCACCGCGGCTCCCGGGCGGCCATAGCCAAGCACCACCATGCCCTGACTCACATGGAACATGACCTGCGCCGCTTTATTGAACGAGAGGGTTTGGCCTATTTACAGAAAGAATGGGCATCTGACGTCGGCGTGGTGGAGTTAAAATCGCTGCGCATGGCGACCCAGCGCATCGATGCATTCTTTCATCTAGAGCAACGTCCCGAGGAACCGCCGATCGTCTTGACATGGTGGGAACAAGCCCAGCGCCTTTCCTTCGAGGTCAGCCAGGCGGGCTGGATCACCCTGTTATCCGAACAGCAACAGGAACAGTTTTATTTTGTGATGCGCGGACTGATCGCACGGTCGGGAGTCAATTTGCTTCACGCCGGCCAGGATCGTTGGACCGGTCTCGCGCAAGCTTTAGCTCGCGATCAGCGTGCGGTTCGCCTGTTGCCCGAAGGATTGACCCTGATGGCAGGCCCCCCATGGACCGAATTGGCTCTGCTCGCATGGCCCAAGGAAAACCACCTCGAGATGCGATGGGAACAGGGACAAATCAGCTTCGAGCAACTGCAAATGGCCTGGGAAGATTGGGTCCGATTTTGGGGGGACCGTTGACCTTTGCCATTGGCTCCATTACATTAACGGTTCACGAAAATACACCTGCTATACCGTTGGAGTGAGGCTAGAATGGTTCGCAAGAAACTGGGTCCGGGTCGCAAAAATCGTTGCCGCTTTTGCACCCCGCAAGGCTGCCCCCGGCCGGCTTTCGTTGACTATAAGGACATCGCTGGTCTGAAAAAGTTATGCACGGCCCAAGGCCGTCTGCTCAATCGCAAACGCACGGGTCTGTGCGCCGCTTTTCAGCGTGCCGTGGCCACGGCTGTGAAGCGCGCACGTTTCATGGCCCTATTGCCTTACGTTGGCGAGTAGTTGTCCCTTCCCCCCTTGGCTCTCAGCCCGAGTCCATCATGAATCCCGCGCAGACGGCTCCGGTTCCGCTTCTGGAAGTGTGGCGAGGAGGTCGTTTGGAGTCGGTGCATTGGGGCAGCATTGCCGTCTGTGACCTCAAGGGCAAACTCATCTATGCCCGGGGGAATCCGCAAACGGCCACGTATCTCCGCTCGAGCGCCAAACCTTTTCAGGCCATCGCTTCCGTCCAACTCGGCACCGCGGACCATTTTCAATTCACTGAAGCCGAAGTGGCCATGATGTGCGCCTCCCATGGCGGGCAAGTTGAGCACACCTCCACGGTCCAGGCCATGGCCAAGAAATGCGGCGCTACATTGGACCTGCTGCAATGCGGTCCGCACCCTCCCTATCACGAACCGACCGCCGAGGCCATGATTCGCAGGAGTGAAGCTCCGGCGCGAGTCCACAACAATTGCTCCGGCAAGCACATGGGCATGATTGCAACTTGCCTTAAACAAGGGTGGCCCGTGGAAAAGTATCGCGATCCCAACCACCCGCTGCAGCAAGCCATTCATACCACCATGGCCGCTTACGCCGACCATGCCGGCGACATACCTTATGCCGTGGATGGCTGCGGCGTGCCTACCTTTTATCTCACGCTAGCCGCCGCGGCGACGGCCTATGCGCGCTTGGCCAGTAGCAAAGCCCACCCAGCCGAATATGAAGCGGCAGGACCGCGCGTGGCCAAGGCCGTGAGGACGCATCCGCTGCTGATCGGTCATGATGGACAGTTCGGCACCATCCTGCTGGAGAAACTGGGCCAGCATATTGTCGCCAAGAGCGGGGCGGAAGGGATGTTCTGCGTCGGGCTGATCGACAAGGGGCTAGGGCTGGCCGTCAAGATCACGGACGGCGGCCAACGGGCCGTTGGACCCGTCGTGGTCAAACTGCTCGAACAATTCCTTCACGAGGTTAGCGTGGCTGAAGTGGCCAAAGCGGTGATCAAGCCCATCCTCAACACACGGCAAGAACCCGTTGGCGAGATCAAAGTGGTCAATCTGTAGATCGCAGATCTCTAGTCCCGCTCTTTTCTCCGGACAACTTCAACTTCTTCTCCCGATGCACTCATTGACTGATCGCATCGGCAGATGGCGCGGTTTTTTCCTTCATCGCTATGTCGCGGCGATACATCATCCCAGGAAAATGGATTAATTCGATGGCTTGATAGGCTCGGCGGCGAGCTTGCTCGAGATCGTCCCCCAAGGCCGTGACGCTCAACACTCGCCCGCCATCCGTGACGATGCGACCATCCACCGACTTGGTGCCTGCGTGAAAAACTTTGACATCGGTTAGTTTTTTGACGTCATTGAGCCCGCTGATGAGTTTCCCCTTGGTGATATTCCCCGGGTACCCTTCGCTGGCCAGCACCACGCACACGGCCGGACGTGCATCCCAAACCAGTTGATTCTCGGCGATTTGATCCAACCGGCCATCGACCACGGCCTCAATCAAGTCGAGCAAATCGCTTTGCAGCCGTATGAGGGTGGGTTGGGTTTCAGGATCCCCCAAGCGAACGTTGTATTCCAACACCCTCGGCCCCTGGCCGGTGAGCATGAGCCCGGAATAAAGCACCCCGCGATAGGGGCAGCGCGCCCGCTTGAGCGCATGGATCGTGGGCACCAAGATGGCGTTGTCAATTTCCTGTAATTGCTCGGAGGCGACCTGGCTGCTGGGACTGAAGGCCCCCATCCCGCCCGTATTCGGCCCCGCGTCGTTTTCAAAGGCTTTTTTATAGTCCTCGGCAATGGGCAGCGTAAGAATCGTCCGGCCTGCCACGAAGGAAAGCACGCTGCATTCCCTGCCTTCAAGCCGCTTTTCGATCACGACCCGCCGGCCGGCTTGGCCAAAAATCTCCTTAACCATGATTTGATCGACGGCCCGCAAGGCTTCCTCCGTCGTCGAACAGACCATGACGCCTTTTCCCGCCGCCAAGCCATCCGCCTTGACCACGAGGGGATAGTCGCGGGTTTCGATGAAACGCCGCGCGGGTTCAGGGTGGTCGAAGATGCGGAACTCCGCCGTCGGGATGTCGGCATGCCGCATCAACTCCTTGGCAAACACCTTGCTTGCTTCCAAACGAGCGGCTGCTTTGCTGGGACCGAAGATGCGCAAGCCCGCTTTCTCAAAGGCATCAACGATGCCGAGCGCCAGCGGGTCTTCCGGCCCCACCACGGTCAGTCCGATTTCTTCTTTTTTGACAAAACGGATGAGCCGATCGAACTCATGCGGTTCCGCGGGAAAGTTGGTTCCTTCCTCGGCCGTCCCCGCGTTGCCGGGTGCGCAAAAAACGTGTTCGACCCGAGGCGATTGAGCGAGCTTCCACGCCAGGGCGTGTTCCCGTGCGCCTTTGCCGATGACCAATACCTTCACGGTCCGCTCCTTGATGTCCTTCGTGGCCGCGCTCTTTCCTTGGGCTCACCATCTATCTTATAGTATGAGATGATGACTTGGGTATGCAGAGCCAGGCGGGGAGCTTTTGTTCTGAGGCAATGGATCGAACGCCGGGTCAAGGGATGGCGACGATGATGCTCATGTTTTGGCTGCTGTGGCAAACCGCTGCCGCGGGCGCGCCGGATCAGGCCGCCCCCTGGCCGGATCACATTCCTCATGAAACATTGCTTCGTGAGCTGCGCGAGCGCGGCCAGGTCCAACTGGCGTTGGATCACGTTCGAAACCTCAAAAGACAGCCCGGATTCAGCGGCAAGGAATGGGCCGATCGACTTGCCTATTGGCAAGCCCGCTTGCAACTCGACTTGCACGTCGTGGATCGACAGATCCCTCAAGCTCATGAGTGCGTGCAAGCGGCTGAAAACGCCTTGACCGCCGTGGCCGGGGCCATGCCGCAACACCCTCTAGCCATCGACCGGCTCAATGGTCAAGCGGAACTTTACCTCGACCTCGGCCGGATTATCGCCCTCTTGGCGAAAGAAACCAAGGATGCCAATCAAGTGGCCCCGTTGAGCAAACAAGCCAGCCAGGTTTTGCAACACGCCGAAAAGGGGTATTTGGAATCCACCAAGCATTGGGAAGCGCAAGTCAGTCTACTTCCCAAAGTGGCCAGCACGCCCGAATCCAAAACGCAAGCGCAAATGGTCTACCAAGGTTATTTGCGCAGCTTGATGGGTCAAGCCCTCTGTTGGCAAGAAATGGCGAGGCTCCCGGGTCTGGCCGACCAAAGTGCGGGTGAACGGTTTCTTAAGTCCACCCAAATTCTGGAGAAAGCCGCGGGACTTCGGGATCAACATCCTCTCGGTTGGCAAGCCTTGGCCATGCAAGCGCATTTCACTCTCGGTTTGGACAGCCGCAAAGCGGAAGACCTGTATCAGCGCGTGCTGAAGGAGCGGCGCGCCGATGCCCAACTTGGTCAATGCCATGCTCGCTATTATCGCTTGTTGGACCTGGCCGCGTCGGCTCGCGGCGGCCGGAAAGCGCTCCGTGCCCAATATCGCCAAGAGGTGGAAGCTTGGTACAACGATTACCCCCATCACTTGTTCACCACCATGGGGCAAACGCTGCGCTACCATCTGGCCAACTTCCTTTTGGAGGACGTCCTCGAGCTTGAGGAGAGCCAAAGAAGTTCGGAAACCGCCAAGCAAACACTGCAAAGAGCCCTGCAATTATTCGAACTGGTGGAAGGCAGCGCCACGGAATGGGCCTCCGCGGCGGAAAGTCAATTCATCGCCACGTGGATGTTGCTCGCCAAAAACCCCCCGCCGTTGACCACGCAGTCGAGCTTTCGAGAATGCCTGCTCCGGGGACAAGTGGCTTATCAGCAAATTCAGGAGTGGACGGAAAAAATTCGCTCCGCCAGGGACCCCGCCCAACAGAAGCCATTATTGGAGCAGCGCGACCAGTTGATCCAAGACTTGCACCAGGCCGCGGAATTCGCCAGACAGCGCATACCGAAGGAACTGCGGCCGCGCGACGCCGATCGGCTCCATTCCTTGCTGTTTGAAGCCGCCTTCAGAAAAAGCGACTGGGAACAAGCGGCACAATGGGCCGACCTCTTGCGCAAACGGGGCAGCCACCCGGAACTCGCCCGCTCCGCCGCCTTGCAAACCCTGCGCATGCGGCAAATCCTGGCGAGCCGAAGCGAGGAAGCCCAACAACGGCTTCGAGCCACCGCATTGGAGGTGCTGCGCGACTATCCCATCAGTTCCGCTGGCGACCTGGCCCGCGAGATTCTCGGGTTGAGCCATTATCAAGACAAACAGTACCCTGAAGCCATCGGTCTACTGGAAAAAATCACTCCGCAGCACGAACGTTTCGCTCTGTGCCGTTTCTATGCGGGGCTGGCGCATTGGCACATGCACCTTGAGTTAGTGCGGAAAAGCCAATTTCCCCTCCATCAAGACACCGCTTCCAAGAGGCAGGCTTTTCAATTCATGGAAGAAGCCGTTGAAGCGGCCAATCAAATTAGCAGCCAGCAACCCATCACGCAAGCGACAGCCATGCGGGTCAACCTCGCCGACCTGCACGGCCGTTGCGGCAACTGGCAGCGAACCGCTGAATTATTAGCCCCTCTCGTCGATCGCTTGCACAAACGGGACCGGATGCCGGAAGTCAGCAACGAATTGACGACCCAGATCCTTGGCCTGGCCCTGCGGGCGGAGATTCAGCGGAATCCAACCGGCCCCGAGACGCTCAAGCTCCTGCAGCTTCTACAAGCGCAAGAGAACGATTCCGCCTTGGGCAGCAGCACATCGGATTTACTCCGCGATCTGGGACGGCAATTGCGGCAGCAATTGGATCAGATTGACAAGGAAGGACCCGCCGCGATGGAACGAGCCAAGGTGCTGCGAAAGAATTTCATCATCTTCTTGAATCAAGTCGAAAAGATACCCCATAGGCCCATGGAGTTTACGTTTTGGCTGGCCAGTCAATACGCCGCCTTGGGTGAGCTAAACACCGGTCGGGCCCTTTTCCAAGCCATCCCAGCCCCCGCCCCGAATGCACCTGCCCAGGACTGGCAGGTCTATCGCCAGGGCCGACTGACTTGGGCGGTATCCTTGAGACAATTCGCGACAAGCACTTCCGACGCAGCCCTCCGAACCGCCGCCGTCGATTTATTGGACTCTTCCCTCAACGCCATCATGCAAGAGGAGTGGGCCAAGAAGCACCCTGCCCTGGTTCGCGAACGGATCATGGTGGACCAACTCCGCGGCCGTTACGTGGCCGCCATCGAGCAATGGGATCGGCTGCGGCATGCCTTGGAAGCTCACGTCCATCGAGGAACGATGTACAAGGAACTTTATTATGATTGCCATGAAGGCTTAATCGAATGCCTGCATGCGGAGAGTCAAAAGCAATCTGATCAGGAAATGCGCGATCGCCATCTTAGGCGGGCGGCTCAGATTTACCTGATGCTGCGCGCCCAGGAGTTTGGCGGACCAGATCGGCAAACGCGCATGGAGGCTTTTTTGAACCAGCCCAACCATGCCGAACTCAAAAACATGGTACAGCAACTGCAACGCTAGGAAGAAAGGCATGACTTCCAATCTCTTTCATGGGTTTCGCCCGATGGTTTGGGCATTCCTTCCGCTGTTGGGAATAGGGATGTCATCCTCCCTGCTAGCGCAAAACCTCTCCCGCAATGACCGGGTCGAAATCCGTGATGACTCCCGGCCTTCGGGCAGCAGGCTCCGATACGGCACCGTCCTCCGCGAAGATGCCCGAGTCGTGGAACTGCAAACCGAGGATGGGAAAGTGAACCTCGATACGGCCGAGGTGATTGAAATTTTTTACGACGTCAACGACCAAGATTGGGTCAATGCGGTCTCCGCCGAGCGAAACCGACAATGGGCGAACGCGCTTGGCTTTTATGAGGCCTTTCAAGTGCGGGGCGGTCGGGGAAATCCCTGGGTGGTCCGACAAGCGGAATTCAAAGTCGCGCAGATGAAGTACATGCTGGCGGAAATCGAACCGCAAAAATTTCTGCTCCCCGCTCAGGATCAACTGCGACTCTTCATCAAGAATCATGCCGATAGTCGTCAGGTGCTCGCCGCGGGAGAATGGCTCGGCCGCGCCTTGCTCGCCGCGCAACAACCCACCGCCGAAGCCTGCGATCTGATCGCCAAATTGCGCACACCCGAACCCTCAAATTGGAACCATCGCTGCACGTTGCTCATTGCCCACCTGAAATTAAGGGAGGGCGTGCAATTTCAGGCCACCAAACCTGAATCAGCGGCCAAGCTCTTTGAGGAGGTCGTGACTCTTTGTGCATCATTGCAAGCTGACCTAAACGCCACACGGCGTTTGGACGCGGCCTTGTACTCGGCCCAAGCCCTGGCCGGCCTGGGCCAGATCAAGGAAGCCGAGCAAAAGATTGTGGGCCTGTTCAAGAATGTGGGAGAGAACGTGCAGCAACGAGCGCTGCTTCATTTAACTTTGGGTGATTGTTACATGCTGCAAAAGCGCTACGAGGATGCCGCTCGACAATATCTTTTCGTCGACGTGCTCTACAACCAAGATCGTGAACCCCAAGCCCGAGCCGTCGTCTCCCTTATCCAGGTGTTCGAAACCCGGCAAGACTCGTTTCACGCCAAGATGTACCGTGAAAGGCTGAACAGCGATCCCGCCCTCAAAAACACATCACACGCTCGCACAGTTTCCAAACCAGGTTCATCCCAATAGGAAGTCTTCCGCTTCCCAGGTGGACCGCAAGATTTCCCTTTTCCAACTTGGCTGGTGAATGGGCCACCCTTGCACCTGCCACCCCATTTCGACAAGGACAAATGGTTCGCCCCGTTCATGCACGACTCTTTGGCAGCGGGTTTCAATAGGCGTCAAAGTTCGCGGTGCGGGCCAGGAATTGCTCCGCCGTTGAGACAACCGCCCTTGATCGATAATGCTCACAATGCTTGGCGTGGGCAATTCCAGCGTTCGCCACGCAATGACTTCATGGCTGGCCGTGGCAAAACGCTGCTTGAGGGCGATTAAATCCCAGCCTGTTTCCGCGCCAAACCCGGCCAGCCATCGACTCGGCACCAAGAGACGCGAGGCAAAACGATTGGCCAGTTCCTCCATCGTTTGCGGCAAGAGATCGCCAGGCTTCAGCCCCAGTTTTTGTAAAAGCCGTGACCGCCAATGCTCGCCGATTTCATGAGCCACGGCCCATTGTCGACGTTCCTCGTGCTCTTCGGGCCGAATAAAAATAAACCGACCATGTTGGCCGCGCTGCGCCCGCCCCCGATTCTTCATCCCCGCGTCCAGACAGACTTGCAAGCCTAGATGATCGGAGGCCAGAATCAGAGCATCGATCGGAGGCTCCCGCCATGAGGCCAGGCTAAGCAATTCCTCCACAACTTCATCCAATGCATCCGCCCAAGATTCCCCGTGATACATGGCCGACCTCGGTATATGTATATTTGTACACTTGCTCTATCTTGTATAGTTTGTCGTGCCAGCCTGGTCAAGTCCCATTTCAATCTCTTTGGGTCGGCCTTGCTAAATTCCAGCACATGGTCGACTTAGCTTTTACTATTTCCTGATCGTGCTTCAACTTTTCGCTATCCCTTCATTAACTCACCACGCCAAATGAATCTCGGTTGATCAATTCCCATTGCTGCCCCTGGACTTCGGCCATAGAATGGAAAAGTCTTATCCAGAGTGGCAGAGGGACTGGCCCGTCGAAGCCACAGCAACCGCTTGATGATGAATGCCATCTTCAAGGCCAGGTGCTAATTCCTTCCCGATGCGTCGGGAAAGATAAGATGACCCGGTCGCACGGACCCATCTTATCCCCCTCTCATCAACTCTGTTTATGGTCCCGCGGATGGTGAAGCCGCGGCTTCAATGGGTTGCCTTCGGGCTGAACCTCATGGGCTGAGGTGTCAGTTGCCATGTCATCCCATATCCGCTTTCGAGGAGGATGGAGCTTGTCCAGGTCATTCATACAAGGTTTGCGCTGCCGATCGTGCGGTCAAACATACAATCAGGAAGCCAACAATTTCTGCACCGAATGTTTCGGGCCGCTGGAAGTCGCTTATGACTATGAAGCCGTCAAACAACATTTCCAACCTTCCGACCTGACCCAGCGACCATTCAACATGTGGCGGTATCGTGAACTGCTGCCGTTGAATCATGAGCCGACGGTCGGTTTACACGTCGGCGGCACTCCCTTGGTGCGGGCAAATCGTTTGGCCAAAGTGCTGAAAGTCGACCGCCTTTGGATCAAGAACGACGCGGTGAATAGCCCCTCCCTTTCCTTCAAGGATCGCGTGGTGGCGGTGGCATTGTCCAAAGCCAGGGAATTCGGGATGGGCACGGTCGGCTGCGCTTCGACGGGCAACCTGGCCAACAGCGTGGCCGCCAATGCTGCCGCGGCGGGCCTCGTCAGTTACATCCTGGTGCCCGCCGACCTGGAAACCACCAAGCTGCTCGGCACCGCGATTTACGGGGCTCGCCTGGTCCGTGTTCATGGGACGTATGACCAAGTCAACCGGCTGTGCACGCAAATCGCTTTCAAATACGGCTGGGGGTTGGTGAACATCAATCTGCGGCCCTTTTATTCCGAAGGTTCGAAAACCTTTGGCTATGAGATGGCCGAGCAGTTGGGATGGCGGTTGCCGCAGCACGTCGTTTGCCCCATGGCGGGCGGCAGCCTGATTGGCAAAATCGCCAAGTCCTTCGATGAGTTGACCAAACTGGGTTGGGTCAAGGGCCAAGCGGTGAAGTACCATGGCGCCCAAGCGGATGGGTGTGCGCCGATCAGTTCCGCCGTGAAACAAGGATTGGATCAGCATCGCCCCGTGAAAACGCCAACCTCCATCGCCAAGTCCTTGGCGATTGGCGATCCAGCCGACGGCTACTTCGCCATTCAGTTGATCCGTCAGAGCGGCGGTTGGGCCGAGGACGTGGACGATGAAACCATTCGCGACGCCATGCTGCTATTAGCGGAAACGGAAGGCATCTTCGCCGAGACGGCCGGCGGCGTTACCCTGGGCGTCTTGCAAAAGCTGCTCGAGCAGGGCCGCATTCCCCGGCATGAGGAGATCGTGCTATGCATCACGGGCAATGGTCTGAAAACGCAAGAAGCCGTGGCCGCGCGCTTGGCGGAATCCCCCGTCATTGAACCCAAATTAGATGCTTTTGTGGAATGGGTCGAAGGCCTGGCTGCGGAGTTGTCCATCAGTCGTTAAAATAAAGTTCGCCCAGTGAACTGGTAACGTTTCAATTGACCTCTCCACAGAATGTTCTTGGGATTCGTCATGGAAGCCGCCAATAAAATGTCAACGTCGGCCCGCGTCTTATCGCTGACCGAAGCCTACGCCATGGCCTATTTCAGCGCCATCGTGCTGATTTTTTACGCGGGGGCGCAAACGTCTCTGGCCTTGGTGTTTGGCCGGGCCAATCCGCCCCTTAAGATGTTCATCGAACCCTATCTATTGATCCTGGGTCTGATCTTGCACGTGCACTGGCGGAAGATTGATCAGTCCTTTCGCCATCACGATCTGATTCGCCCGCGATGGATGATGGTGGCCGACTGCTTGAGTTTCATCATCACTTTTTGGGCTGTATGGGTGATACTCGAAGCCTGCCTCAGCAACGCCAAAGTCATGTGACCGCTTTCACTTGTCAGGAACTCGCTTAGAAGGACAACCCATGCCCGTTGAAATTCAGATTCCGGCCCCCTTGCGCAGCCACACGGATGGACAGGATACCGTCTTGGCGGAAGGCAGCGACGTGCAGAGCGCCCTCCGCGATTTAGGCGCCAAGTTCCCCGCGATCACCGACCGCATCTTCGAGCCGACGGGGCAAGTTCGCCGCTTCGTGAATATCTACGTCAACGACGAGGATATTCGCTTCCTCGACCAGCTCACGACTGCCTTGCGGCCCGGGGATCGCGTGAGCATCATCCCCGCCGTCGCGGGTGGCTAATTTTGGATGGCTCACGAGCTTTCGTTACTGGCATTGCCCCACTTACCTCTTGGACGCAATCATTGACCATGGACGCCAACCTATCCTCACCCTCCTCCCTCGATCGCTATAGTCGGCAAATGAAATTTCCCGGCATCGGCACAGCGGGACAGGAGCGGCTGCTGCAAAGCCGAGTGACCCTTTGCGGCTGCGGGGCGCTGGGCACAGTGATCGCCAATGTCCTTGTCCGCGCTGGCGTGGGCCGGCTGCGGATCGTGGATCGCGACTTCATCGAGACCAGCAATTTGCAACGGCAAGTGCTGTTCGATGAAAATGACATCGCTGACAACTTGCCCAAGGCCGAAGCCGCGGTCCGCAAATTAAAACAAATCAATTCCGGCGTCCATCTGGAAGCCGTGGTGGCGGACATCGACCACACCAACGTCCTGGACCTGGCGGCCGACGCCGACCTGATCCTGGATGGCACCGATAACTTCGAAGTCCGCTATCTCATCAACGATGTGGCCGTGAAGCTCAACAAGCCCTGGGTCTATGGCGGCAGCATCGGTTCGCATGGGCAAACGATGACCATCCTCCCCGGCGTCACGCCTTGCCTGCGCTGCGTGATCGAGGGCAGCCCCCCGCCGGGGATGGCGGCCACCTGCGAAACCGCCGGCGTGCTCAGCCCCATCATCAACATCATCGCCAGCTTCCAAGCCGCCGAGGCGATGAAGATTCTCACCGGCCGCCTCGAAGCGATCAACAAGGATTTGATCTACATCGACGTATGGGACAACGAATTGCGCCGCTTCAAAATCGCCAAGCTCAAGGACACGGTCAACTGTCCGTGCTGCAAGGAGCGGCGCTTCGACTGGCTGGACGGCAAAGAAGGCGCTCAAACCACGACGCTGTGCGGCCGCAACGCCGTGCAAATCACGCATCGCCAGGCCACGACGCTTAACTTCGTCGAACTGGCCAAACACCTGGAAGGATTGGGCGGGCGCGTGACCTTCAATCGTTTCATGCTCAAATTCGCCGTGGAGGAATTCGACGTGACCGTGTTTCCCGATGGCCGGGCAATCATCAAGGGCACTCCCGACGTCGATAAGGCGCGCACCGTTTACGCCAAGTACATCGGCCATTAATGACAGCGTCTGGGTCGATCGCTTTCGAGATCACCCGTTTCATGAATCAATCATGCCGCGGAGGCAGCAGCCATCCATGATTTATCTCGACAACGCCGCCACGAGCTTCCCCAAACCGGAGCAGGTCTATCGAGCGCTGGACGATTTCGCTCGGCATAGCCTGGCCAATCCCGGCCGAGCGGGCCACAAGATGGCCGTGGCGGCCGAACGGATGCTGGATGACACGCGTCATCAGTTGAACCAGTTTTTCCAGGGGGAAGGCCCGGAGCGGTTTATTTTCACGCTGAACGGCACGGACGGCCTCAACATGGCGATCAAGGGCACGGTTCAGCCCGGCGATCATGTCATCACGACCGATCTCGAACATAACAGCGTCAGCCGCCCCCTCGTCGCCATGGCCAAGGCGGAGATGATTACGCTGACCCGCGTGGCATCCGATCCCGGCGGAACGATCGATCCCGACGCCATTCGCCAAGCGCTCACGCCGCGCACCCGATTGATCGCCATGACCCACGCGAGCAACGTGCTCGGGACGATCCAGCCGATCGCGGAGATTGGCCGCATCGCTCGCGAGCAAGGCGCGTTGTTTCTGGTCGACGCGGCCCAGTCCGCGGGAGTGGTGCCGATTCGCTTCAAGGAATGGCCCATCGACATGATCGCATTTCCTGGCCACAAGGGATTGTTCGGCCCCACGGGGACGGGCGTGCTCTACGTCGGTCCGCGTGCCAAGCTGCGCGCCTGGCGCGAAGGCGGCACCGGCGGCGACTCCTCAAGCCCCACCCAGCCCGCGGAATTGCCTTTCTTTCTTGAAGGCGGCACGCCGAACGTCCTGGGCGTGGCCGGGCTGAACGCCGGCTTGCGCTTTGTGCAGAGCGAAGGTCTGGAACGCATTCATGAACATGAGATGTCGTTGATCCAACATTTCTGGAAGCGCATGGATGAACTCAAGGGGTTCCGCTTGCTAGGGCACCGTGATCCCCGCCGCAAAGTGGCGGCGCAGAGTTTCGTCCATGAAACGATCCCCGCCTCGGAACTGGGAGCCATGCTCGACCAAAGTTTCGATATCGCCATTCGACCCGGTCAACATTGCGCTCCCTACATCCACCGGTCCCAAAACACCTTTCCCGATGGAGCCGCGCGCGTCAGTCCGGGCCCATTCAATACACTTTCTGATATTGATCAACTGGTCGATGCGCTGCAGGAGATCACGGAGAGCGTCGCCGCTTGATCACCCCGCATTGGCCGCCACCTTCTTCACGAGCCACTTGACCATGATCAAGCTGACTCTCGCCGATCTGTTCGCGGCGTTCCCTCATTTTCTTCTCCCTGAGCACAAGGAAGTGGCCCCGGAAGGCATCCCGGAGCCTTATCGCAGTCTCTTGGCACACGATCGCCACATGACCGAGAGCATGGAAGCCTATCATGGCTGTCCGGTCGAGGTCCGCGTGCTGGAGAGCGTCCTTCATGGCGAGCAATACGCACGTCGCATCGTCTTAATGAAGCAAGGCACCTCACAAATCGTTCAAGGAGGCATCGTTCGCTTGCAATTGCATTGGCTGCAGCCCGAGGTGAAAGCCGATATCCTTGCCGAAACCATCCCCCTGGGGCGCGTTTTGATTAACCACGATCTCTTGCGCAACATCGAGGTGTTGGCCTATTACCAATTTCCCGCGGCCCCGGCTCTCCAAGAGTGGCTCGGCACTCAGTCCAACCTTCCCTGCTTTGGACGATTGGCATGGATTCACCTGGAGCATCAACCTGTCGTGCAGCTTTTTGAGATCATCCCGCCTTACGAATAGATCATACATCGCTCACGGTCCTTCCCAAGTCAACACACCTCTTCGGGATGAAACCCATCCCCATGCATGGCGGAAGCAAGGCCAGGTTTCTATCCTCAACCCTATGAAACTTGTTTACATCACAGCCGGCGCCGCGGGGATGTACTGCGGTTCGTGCATGAGGGACAACACCCTCGCCAACGCCTTGCACGCCTTGGGGCATCCCTGTTTGCTGATTCCGACTTATACCCCCATCCGCGTGGATGAACCGGATGCCACCGGGAGCCGCATTTTCTTTGGCGGCATCAGCGTCTTTCTCGAGCAACAATTCCGCTGGCTGCGCCGGATGCCTGGCTGGTTGGACCGCTTGCTCAGTCAACGCTGGCTGCTCCGCTGGGTTTCGCGGTTTGCGGTCAACACCAAGGCCGAAGACCTGGTTGGCCTGACGTTGTCGATGCTCCAGGGAACCCAGGGGAACCAGCGGCAGGAAATTCACCGCCTGGCCGATTGGCTCGAGCAGCACCATCGGCCCGACGTTATGTGCTTCACAAATGTGCTCATCTCGGGCATGATCCCTGAAATGCAGAAGCGTTGGCCGATCCCGATGTTTGCCGTGCTGCAAGGGGACGACATTTTCCTGGAAGCTCTTCCTGCCGCGGCCCGAGCGGAAGCCTTGGCGCTGATTCGCGAAAACTGTTCGCGCTTGACTGGATTCATCACCACCAGCCGCGCCTATGCGGATTTCATGGCGGCGTATTTGCCATTGCCCAGGGAACGCATGCACGTCGTTTACCCTGGCATTCACTTGACGGGCTATCCGGAACAACGACCGCAGCGCACGCGCCACCCGCTGCGGTTGGGATACCTGGCGCGTATCGCTCCGGAGAAAGGCCTTCATCTACTCGTCGATGCCTGCACACAACTCAAACGAAACCCGGATCTCCCGCCATGGGAACTGCACGTGGCGGGGTATCTCGGGGCCCAGAATAAGGACTATCTTGAGAAACTCAAGAACAAGGCGCAAGCGGAGGGCTGGGGTAATCGCTTTCATTATGCCGGTGAGTTAAATCATCTCCAGAAAATCCGGTTTTTATCCAATCTGGACCTGTTCAGCGTGCCGGCGCCTTACAAGGAACCAAAGGGACTGTATGTGCTGGAGGCTCAAGCCTGCGGCGTGCCCGTCGTGCAGCCAAACCATGGAGCCTTCCCAGAACTACTAGAAGCCACCCAAGGCGGTTGTCTTTTCGATGCCGGGGACCCTGCCGCTTTGTCCACGCAATTGGCCCAACTCATGAAGGATGCACGTTTGCGTCAACAACTGGGAGAAAACGGCTTCCAGGCCGTCAGGCAGCGTTTCACGGACCGTCACATGGCAAAGGCCACTTTGAATGTGTTATCGGCCAGCGGCTAAACCAGCCAGGCTCGGACAAAACTGCCACCCGATTTCATTCCGGCAAGACCGCTTGATGGTTCCCCCGGCAATGAATTGCGATTCGGCAGGGCGTGGCGTAAAATACATGGAAAGAAAGGAACCTAGACCATGCCTGGCCGCCTCGGGACGACGGTCATTTTTGCCCTTTGGCTGTTGACGCTCATTTGGCAAATCAGCCGCTCCGTGACCGAACCCTACCACACGCCTCCCCGGCTGCTCGATTCCCTTCGCGCCGCCGCCGATGATGGCGAAGTCGAATGGCTCATTCGTTTTGACGGCCAGCCCCTGGGCCGATCCACCCACCTCGTCAAGGATGACAAGCGCGTCGGTTTCATCGTCAAACAGGTCATGACGCTTGATGGCAACTTGGAACAGTTCCTGAACCTGAAACAGCTCAGCAAATGGTTGAAATTCAGCATGCCGCCGAACATGGCGTTCACCATGACGATGGACATGGACGTGTCGCAATTCGGTTCGCTGAACCGTTTCTCGATCAACGCCGCCTTGCATCTGGATAAGACGCTGCAAGATCATTTCATCAAGCTCTTCGTTCAGGGGCGAACGATCGAACATGAGTTGACCCTTTCGGGCCACGTCACGATCGATCAAGCGAAATGGCCCCTCCCCAGCGATTTTAAGATGAAGCATGATAGCAAGACGCCCTTCATGAGCAGCCTGGCCCCCGCCGACTGCCTGCCTCGCCTTTTGCCAGGACAGCAGTGGGAAGCGCCCATGATCGACATTCAACAACTGTTTCTATCGCCCACGCAATCCCTGACGGATGCCACCGCCCTGTCCATGCCGGAAAGGAAAGCAACGCGCGTGAAGGTCCGCGAGGAAATGCAAACGCTGAATTGGCATGGACAATCGGTCCCCTGTCTCGTCGTGGAATCCAAACAGCGAGGTCTCACGGTCACCTTGTGGGTGCGTCAACCCGATGGCCGCGTCCTCAAACAAGTCGCCAAATGGGGCGAATCGGCCATCGAATTGGAGCGGCAGCCTTCCCTGAGTTCTGAATGAGAATGTTTCTTCACGATGCGCCTACCACGGCTTTTTGAACTTATCCGACTTGAGTAGCCAGTATGACCGCCAACGGCCAAGTGATGATCGAACTGGACCATATCAGCAAAAGTTACGGACGCAAGGTCGCCGTCAACGACATTAGCCTGGCCGTGCATGAGGGCGAGTTGTTCACTTTCTTGGGTCCCAATGGCGCGGGGAAAACGACGACGATCAAGATGATTTGCGGCCTGCTCCTCCCCTCGGCGGGGTCGATCCGCCTGGGAGGATACGATGTGCGCACGGAAGGCGACCTGGCTCGGCAGATCATCAGCTATGTCCCGGATCAGCCCTTCCTTTACGAAAAGCTCTCCGGCCGCGAATTCATGGAATTCATCGTTGACATGTACGGCATGGATCGCCGACTGGGCAAGACGCGCATGGAGGAACTGATCGAGGTCTTCGACCTGGGCGATTTCGTGGACGATTTGAGCGAAAGCTATTCCCATGGCATGCGGCAGCGAACGGTTTTCGCAGCGGCCTTGCTCCATCAACCGCGGGTGCTGATCGTCGATGAGCCCATGGTGGGGCTGGACCCGAAAAATCAACGGCTCGTCAAGGATTTGCTGCGCAAGCAAGTCGCTCAAGGGGTCACCGTCTTCATGTCCATCCATACGCTGGACATCGCCCAGGAGCTGGCGACGCGCATCGCCATTATCGACAAGGGCAGGATCGTCGGCATGGGGACGCTGGATCATTTGCGCAAACAGGCCTCCTTGGAAGGGCCGCTCGAGGACGTCTTTCTCAAGCTCACGGCGGACGAGGCCGAAGCACCCAGCAGCGAGGTTAATGGCCAGCCATGAGCGACGACGCCGCCCCTGCCCCGCGCTCGACCCGGGCCTCCTTCCTCCGGCTGCAACGGCGGCTCGCTTGGAATGGGCTGCGTTCCCTAATGCGCAAGCAGCGGCTGCGTTTCGGATTGATCGTCCATTTGGGTTTGTTCATCTGGATCGGATTGCTCGCCCTGTTCATCGAAGGCTTCACTTTCCTGCGCGGCCTGGACAATAACGGCCCCATCAGCAATGACATCACGGCCCTGCTCTTCGGCATGTTTTTCCTCTCCGTGACCATGCTGACCATTTTTTCCAGCAGTCTGCTCCTCTATGGCAGCTTGTTTCATCATCCGGAAGCCTGGTTCCTGCTGGCCACCCCGGCCCGGGCGGATCGCGTCTTCAACTACAAGTTTCGGGACACGCTGTTCTACGCCGGCTGGCCCTTTCTGCTGCTCGGCACGCCGCTGCTTTTGGCCTATGGCATCGTCATGGAAGCTTCTTGGTTCTTTTTCTTGATGTTTCCATTTTATTTGCTGGGTTATCTGCTCCTGCCCTCGGCCATCGGCGCCTGCCTGTGCCTGCTCGTCGTCACCTACATGGCACGGCATCGCAAGTTGGTGCTTGGTTTGTTGATCGTGCTGTTCCTGCTCATGTTGCTGGTCTGGATCGGCTCCGCCGCTCAGGGCGTGCGCTCCGACGTGCTTACGGAGATGTCCGAACGATGGGCGCGAAAAGTCATCGATCATTTGCAACCCACGCGCTCCACTCCTCCCGGGGCCTGGATGACCGAAGGGCTGCTCGCCTGCAGCCAGGTCAAGGGCCACCCCCTCGAGTGGTGGCAAACCTGGCGGCAAACGGGGTTGCTTCCTGAAAACTTCGAACTCGAGGCGATCCGCGACGGCTTCTACTATCTCCTGGCCGTATGGAGCTACGGGCTGGTCGGTTTTTGGCTGGCCACCTGGTTGGCCAGGCGGCTCTATCGCCGGGCTTTCGACCAATTGGCGGGCAGCGGCGGGCGCCGGAAGAAAATGAGCACGAGTTGGTCGGATCGCCTCGTAAGCCTGTTGCTGCGTTACCGCGATCAAGCGACGCGGACGTTTGTCCTCAAGGATTGGCGCAGCTTTCGCCGCGATCCGGCTCAGTGGGGCCAGGTTCTCCTCTTAGGCAGCATTATCCTGCTTTATCTGCTCAACATTCAAAACTTGCCGCACAGCCAATACCCTCTCAATCAGCGGTCCTTGATCGGCTTGATGAACGTGGGCGTTATCGGGCTGATGATGGCGACGTTCACCAGCCGTTTCGTTTTCCCCTTGATGAGCCTGGAAGGCAGAAATTTTTGGATCCTTGGGCTTTTGCCCATCAAGCGCGACAAACTGATCACCAACAAGTTCACCTATGCCGCAACATTCACATCGACGTTGAGCCTTGGCTTCGTGCTGCTCAGTTCGACCCAACTGAAGCTGCCTTGGTCCATCATCTTCATGCATCTGGCGGCCATTTTGATCCTGTCCCTGGGGTTGTCCGCACTGAGCGTGGGCTTGGGGGCGTATCTGGTCAATGTCAAGGAAACCAATCCTTCCAAGATCGCCACCGGGTTTGGCGGAACGATGAACCTCTTGATCAGTCTAGGTTTCGCGCTCGTCATCATCACCTTGGCCGGCCTGCCCTCGCTGGTTTTCTTTGCCGATTCAGCCATGTCCCTGTCGGAAAACTTCCAGGTCAACATCGTCTGGTATTGGCAAATGGGTTGTTTGGGGGTGATGCTCGTCATGGGGATGTTGGTGATCCTGATCCCCTTGCGGATGGGGATCAGGGCCTTTCGCAACATGGAGTTTTAGTCCCTTGCGGCCTCAATTCGTCCATTGACGATCCCGAGCCGCAATAACCCATTCACCTTCCAATGCTTCGCCGCGAAAGACCAAGGCGGAACGATAGAGCGCCACAGTGGGGCAAACGTGGCCGGGCAAGGCCCATAGTGATGTGCCGATCGAAAAATGCGTGGCCTCCGGCGTCTCGAGCACCAAGTGCTCCTCGTTGTGCAAGACGATTCGCCCTTCGATGCCCAACACCCGGCAACGATCCGCAAGCGGCAAATCCGGCGAGACGGCCTTGCTGCCCAAATCCAGGGTCACGCGGTTTGGCCGGGGTCGGCTGATGACGCGCGTCAGGAGCCATGCCGCTGGTCGAAATCCTAACTCCGGGTAACGCTGGAAATAGGTGTGATCGTGCAACACACAGGTCCCAGGGGACAGCTCCGCTTCAGGCCAATGGCGCTGGGCATTCAGGGCCATTGTGGGAGTGCCTCCTAAGACGATGCGGGGCAAGGGCCAACCCTTGGATCGCACAGCGACCAGGGTCGCTTCAACGTCATGTAAAAACTGCTCCTGGATTCGGCGCCGCTCCAGTTCGGGGATCGGCGTATTGTGGCCGTCGTAAACCTGCAAGCCGCCGGGTCGAATGCCGGGCGTCTCGACCATGCGCTGATAGAGCGCGATGGCTGCTTCACCCGGCGGAAGCCCGGTGCGATCATGACCGACGTTGAGGTCCAGCACGGCATCGACTTCGAGCTGTTGGGCGTGAAGGCAAGCAGCCAACTGATCCAGATTGACATGATCATCGACCAGGACGGCAAAGCGGGTTTTGGGATACGTTCGAATCAGGCGAGCCAGCCGGTTGACGTTCGGCCCCACCATCGGATAGGCGATGAGCACGTCCGCCGCGCCGCATTCGGATAGCATCTCCGCTTCGGCCAAAGTGGCACATTTATGTTTGTGAATCCCAAGCGCTTTTTCGAGAAGAATGATCTCGCGCGTCTTGTGTGTTTTGGCATGAGGCCGCAAACGAGAGGGGGTTCCCGCCCAGGCCAGCATCCGCTGCAGATTGTGGTCGATGGCGGCGCGATCAAAGAGCAACGCGGGGGAAGGAATTTGGTCTCGGATCGTCTCGGCCAGTCCCGGCAATGTCAACTCGGATGGCAACATCTCTGAGGTGGTGGATGCGGCATTCATCCCCTAGGCACCCTCTGCGAAGCTAACCCGCACAATTTTTAACCCACCGTTCCCCACGCGAGGAGCTTCATGGTGTGCCTAGGGGGCGTTTCCCAAGGACTATTGCTCCATGATTTCGTCGATCTTCTTCTCCGCGAAATCTTGGATTTTGTTTTCGTAGCCATCCGTGAGTTTTTGCACCTCTTCCTTGCCTTGATCCCGATCATCCTCGGTCATCTCTTTGTTCTTCTCGGCGGCATCAAAGTTCTTGTTGCCGTCGCGGCGGATGTTGCGAATGGCCACCTTGGCTTCCTCGGCAAGCTTCTTGACTCGCACGACCAACTTTTGCCGTTGCTCGCCGCTCATGGCCGGAATCGACAAGCGAATGACCTTGCCGTCATTGTTCGGCGCCAATCCCAGCCCGCTGGCGATGATTGCTTTCTCAATATCCTTGAGGCTTCCCGGATCGAACGGCTTGATGAGCAGGCTTTGTGCATCGGGAGCAGAGATGGTCGCCAATTGCCGCAAGGGCGTGGGCGAACCATAATATTCGACTTTCAGAGTATCCACCAAAGCTGGACTGGCGCGACCCGTGCGTATGCCGCGCAGCTCATCGCGAAAGACGCTGACGGCCTTTTCCATGCGTTCTTCGGCATCGAACAAGATTTCTTCTGAGGTCATGGTCATGCATCCCGTGGGGCTGATCGTTATGAGGGTGGCAATATGGGAGATCACATCTCTTTGGTCACGAGGGTGCCAATGCGTTCTCCCGCGATGGCGCGTTCGATGTTTCCTTCACGATTGAAATTGAACACGATGATCGGCATATTAGCTTCGCGGCAGGTCGTGATGGCGGTCATGTCCATCACTTGCAATTGGTCCTGCAAGGCGCGATCGTAGGAGAGCCGATGATACAAGACCGCGTGGGGATTCTTTTCCGGGTCGTCATTATAAACGCCGTCCACTTTCGTGGCCTTGAGGATGACCTCGGCCCCGATCTCCCTGGCTTTCTGGGCGGCGGCGGTGTCGGTGGTGACAAAGGGATTGCCTGTGCCGCCCACCAGGATCACGATCCTGCCCTTTTCCAAATGGCGCAGGCATCGGCGGCGAATGAACGGTTCGGCCAAGGCGTCGCAGCGGATGGCCGACATGACGCGGGTTTCACAGTTCAGGCTTTCCAGCGTTTCCTGCAAAGCCACGCCGTTGAGGATCGTGGCCAACATGCCCATGTAGTGGGCCGTGGCCGGCTTGATGACTTCGCCCCCCGCGCTGAATTGAGCGCCGCGGAGGATGTTTCCCGCACCGACGACGACCGCGATTTGCACGCCGGTTTGAGCAGCCCGTTTGAGTTGCCGGGCAATCTCCAAGCATTCCGCGACGCTAATGCCCGATTTCCCCGAAGGCGTAAAGCTCTCCCCGCTTAATTTCAGCAACACTCTGCGATATGCCAGGGGCGGGGGAGTTTCCGCGGGGTCGGCCATGCTGGTGGTCCTTTCCAGGGAGGGACATTTCAATCAGGCTTCATTGTATTTGTCGCTAGGGACCCTGCCAAGCAAGTCGACGCCGGGGTCATCCAAGTTGAAGTGCAAGAGTGAGGTGGAGCAGCCAGCCCCCCCAAGTCCGTCTCGACCGCGTCGATCGAGACGGACCGGTTGGCCAAGGACCAACTAAATATCGTAGTAGAGCATGAACTCATAGGGATGAGGCCGAATGCGCATTTGATCGACCTCTTTTTCCATCTTGTACCAGATCCAGGTATCAACCACGTCTGGCGTGAACACTTCCCCCTTGAGGAGAAATTCATGATCCCGGCGAAGAGACGTCAGGGCATCCTCGAGAGACGCGGGTGCCTTCGGCACCTTGGCCAGTTCTTCCGGCTCCAGATCATAAATGTCCTTATCCAGCGGCTCGCCAGGATGGATTTTATTTTGAATGCCATCGATCATGGCCATCAACATGGCGGCGAAAACCAAGTAGGGATTGCTGCTGCCGTCGGGACAACGGAACTCAAAACGCTTCGCCTTGGGCGAGGAGCTTAAGACGGGTATGCGGACGGCGGCCGAGCGATTGCGGCGGCTGTAGGCCAGATTCACCGGAGCTTCATAACCAGGCACGAGCCGCTTGTAGCTATTGGTGGTCGGGTTGGTGAAGGCACACAGGGCCGGCGCGTGCTTGAGGATGCCGCCCATGGCATACAGCCCCATGTCGGACATGCCCGCGTAGCCGCTGCCCGCGAAGAGGTTTTGTCCGTTTTTCCACAGGCTGGTATGGACGTGCATCCCCGTGCCATTGTCCTGAAACAGCGGCTTGGGCATGAAGGTGGCCGTTTTATTGTATTTGCGGGCCACGTTCTTGACGATGTATTTGTACATGAGCACCTTGTCGGCCATCTCGACCAGGGAATCGAACTTCATGTCAATCTCCCCTTGGCCTCCGGTGGCCACTTCATGATGCTGCGCTTCCACGCGAATGCCGCAGTTGATCATCGTGCGCATCATTTCCGAACGGATATCGTGCAGTGAATCGGTGGGGGGGCAGGGGAAATAACCTTCCTTGTAGCGAATTTTGTAACCCAGGTTGGGGAATTCCTCCCGTCCGGTATTCCATGCTCCTTCCACGGAATCGAGGAAATAATAACCGCTGTGCTGCGTCTGATCGAAACGGACGTCGTCAAAGATGAAGAATTCTAATTCCGGTCCAAAGTAAGCGATGTCGGCCATCCCAGCGGACTTCATGAAATTAACGGCTTTGCGCGCGATGTTGCGCGGATCGCGCGAATAGTCCTCGCGGGTTAAAGGATCCTGGATATTGCAGATCATGGTCAACGTGGGAATCGTCATGAAAGGATCGACGAATGCCGTCTCGGCCACGGGGATGACGAGCATGTCTGATTCATTGATGGCTTGCCAGCCGCGGATGGAGGAGCCATCGAAACCAAGGCCTTCTTCAAACGTGTTTAAGTCCAAGGCCTCGGCCGGGATCGTAAAGTGTTGCCAGAGTCCGGGAAAGTCCATGAATCGAAGATCGATGGCCTGGATGTTTTTTTCCTTCACCAGTGCGAGCACGGACTCGGGATTCACGATTCACCTCCTGTTGAGAGCGGCTGGGTAGTCCACGGGCAAACGGAAAAACCCCGGTCCGTTTTCCCCGGACCGGGGCGACGAGCGATATGGGGACAATTTAGAAGTTCAGCAGGGTCATTTCAAGCGGCGCTAGGCCGTTCACTCCCTCGAACATAACCGATTGGTCGTTGGCGCCTAAAAAACACGGAACAGAGTCCGCGAGGAATTGCAAGCCGAAGTGGCCATATTTTATCATATTGCGCTATCCTGACTTGACCTGCCTGGGGGATTCACTTAGTCTTACCGCTCGGTCACGGATTGACCCATCAACCGCCAGGTTGATGTAGGGCAAGGAGGCCCTTTTTCCTCATGATCGAACATCCTCGCCAGTCCCGCTGCGATTTGCTTTGTTTGTTCACCCTGCTCTTATTCGGATTGGTCATCAAGGGTTGGCTCATCACGCGCACGGAAGTACTGGCCCGCGATGGCATTGGCTTCATCGAGTTAGCACAGTGCCTGCAAACCGAACCATGGGGCCACACCATTCGCCGCGCCCATCAACATCCCCTCTATCCCATGCACGTCCTCGGCATGGCCGCGCTCTACGAACGATTCCTCGACCGCCCAATGACCAACCTCGATTGGCAAACGTGCGCCCACCTGGCCAATGCCTGGATTAGCCTGGCCATGATCATCCCCGCTTTTCTCATTGGCAAACGCTGGTTTGGAGCGTGGATCGCCTGGGGGGCGTTGATGATGTATCAGGCCCTGCCCGTTCCTGCCCAAGTCACGGCGGACGCCCTCTCCGAAGGCACCTTTCTATTCTGTTCCATGGTGGGTCTGTGGGCATTCCTCAATGGGTTGAATGACAAAGGCTGGGGTTGGTTTCTGCTCTCCGGTTTCATGGGCGGCTTGGCTTTCCTGGCTCGCCCCGAAGGCGCGATCCTGCCGATCTCGGCCTGCCTGCTGATGATGGGGTTGAAACTAAGAAATCTTTGGGACGTTCGTTGGCCTCGACTGGTCGGACTGGGCGCCGTTTTTTGCATCGCTGTCTTGATCGCGGTGGGCCCGTATTGGCTCACCATCGGCGGGATCGGCAAAAAGACCACGTTTACCGAAATGCTCAACGCTCACGTTTCTCTGTCGGGAACATTGTGGGCCTCCCGCTTTCAGCCCGGTGTCGATGGGTACGATTGGTCCGATATTACCCCCTGGTTCATCACCTGGCAGGTGATCAAGGAAACGACCAAGGGCTTCCATTATGTGCTTTGGCTGCCGGCCCTTTTGGGGATAGCCGCGTGGGTACGATCCGACAAGTCCATCGCGGAAAAGCAGTTTGGTTACTCCGTGCTCACGATCATGGGGATCAATCTGATCATCCTCTGGTGGCTGGCGTACAAGGCTCATTACATTTCCGAGCGGCACACGATCCTGCTCGTGCTGCTGGGCTGCTTTTGGTCGATGAAGGGGTTGACCGTGTTGGGGGATTATTTGGCCCAATCATGGCGTCGCTGGGTCTGGCCCGCGGAGCGGTGGACGATGGTCTGCGTCGTGCTCTTGGTCGCCCTGGGATTGTTTTCATCCCTCAAGCCGCGCCACACGCATCGGTTGGGACATCGCGAATTTGGCCAGTGGCTGGGCCAGCAGTTAAAACCATCGGATCGGCTCGTGGACCCTTATCGCTATATGACCTTTTACGCCGGCTGGCGGACCTATTATCACAACCAGTTGCTCAACATGGACCCCAATAGCCCCGCTTATGTCGTAGCCGAGGTGGACGAAAAGGACCAAACCCGCAAGGCCGTGTTGGGAGACTTGCCGCAAAGAAGCAAGGTTATCAAGGTATGGCCCGAAGCAGGACGGCCGCGCATCATCCTTTATCGCTTCGAACCGTCACTGATCCAAACAGGCTTGCAGACCCCTTCCCCTCAATAAGCGTTTTACTGCCCGTCGTCACGGCTTCACCAAAATCTTGCCCGTCAGGGTGCCCGCCTTGTTCAAGGTGTTGGCCTCTTGCAACCGATGCGCCTCCGCCGCCTGGGCCAGGGGAAAAGTTTGCCCGATGATGGGTTTCAATTGACCTGCTGCGAGCCAGCGGTTGATGTCATCGGCGGCATGTCGCTGTTCTCCCGGGCTGGCATTGAACATGGCGAAGCCGAAGAGCGATAAATCCCTCGTGTAAAACGGCCCCACGGGAAAGACGGGCTGTGCTTGCCGGCCCGCCATGATGACGATCCGTCCCCGCCGGGCCATGAGGGGAACGATGGTCAGGAAATCCTGTTCGCGCTGCGTTTCATACCAGACGTTCACCCCCTTGCCTGCCGTCGCAAGCTGGATCGCCTCGGCCACGGGGTCGGTTTTATAGTTGATCACCACATCGGCGCCCAAGGATCGGCACAGGTCTGCTTTTTCCTTTGAGCCGACGGTCGTGATGACCTTGGCCCCCACGGCTTTGGCCATCTGGACCACCATGGAACCCACGCCCCCCGTTCCGCCACTGACGTACACCGTTTCGCCGGCCTGCAGCTTGGCCCATTGGAACAGTCCCAGGTGAGCGGTTATGCCCACGAGCGCCGCGGCCGCGGCCTGCTCCGCGGCGACCTGGTTGGGCACGTGATACAACCATCGTTCCTCGACGGCGGCATACTCCGCGAATGTGCCTTGTCGTCCGAGTAAACCTTGATTGCTGCCCCACACGCGGTCGCCCGCCTTGAATTGCTTGACCGCTTCGCCGACGGCTTGAACCGTGCCGGCCAGATCACAGCCGATAATGAACGGTTTGGGCAGCGGCATGGAGACCACTCCAGCCCGGATGTAGGTGTCGATTGGATTGACGGCTGCCGCTTCCACCTTGACGAGCACTTCTTCGGGCTTGGGGATGGGTGTGGGCACGTCGCTCCACTGGATGACGTCGGGCGTTCCCGTGGTTTCGATGTAAGCGGCTTTCATGAAGCGGTCTCCTTCCTGTGAGGCATGGGGGCCATGATTGAAAATGTGTTGCGACCCAAGAGCCGCACAGCCGCCAAGCCAGTGTCAAGCCAGTGAAACAGGTTTGATTATATCGGTGGAAAGAACGAAACCACCCCCGGCAAAAGCCGAACTTTTGATTCCTCTTGTGCTTTTTATGGCATATCGCCACAATCTCGCCGCATCGTTTAACTTCAAGGCTGTCGTGGCCGAACTAGGGATAATAGGAAGGCTGGTCAAAATCATGAAACTATCCTGGAGCTTGAAGCTGCAGTGTTTGGGGGCTTTGTTGTTCGTCGTCGCGACCCCCATCATTTACTACAGGATTTCATACAGCCAGGCCAAGCGGGTTCGCGTCGTCACCCCGGGTCGCTTTTACCGCGGCGGCCAAATGCAAGCCGATGCGTTGCGCCATTTTATCCGAGAGAACGGCATTCGCACGGTCATCAATCTGCAGAATGAAAGTCCAGATCCCGCAGTTGGCCAGGGTCTGACCGAATCCCAAGTTTGTGCCCAGATGGGAGTTCGCTATGTCTTTCTGGAACCGGATCTCATCGACCGCTATCGCGTTCCCAAGGAACGCCCTGCGGCCATTGATCATTATCTACAAATCCTGGATGACCCCGACGCTTATCCCGTGCTTTTGCATTGCAAAGCGGGCCTCCACCGCACGGGCGTCTTCACCGCGATCTACCGCATGGAGTATGAAGGCTGGAGCCTGCGCGAGGCGCATGCGGAATTGATCCGCAATGGGTTCGGCCGAGCCCAAGCCACCGCGCGCAACGACTACATTCAGCAATATCTGATCACTTATCAACCGCGAGGCGCTCCGCAGCCGCCTCCGACCACGGCAAAGGATTGAAGCACCGCATGACGCTGTTGGATCGATGGCTGTTTCGAACGATGCTTCAATCCTGGCTGGTGAGTTTCATCAGCGTGGCCAGCCTGTACATCGTCATCGATCTGTTCACCAAGCTCGATGATTTTCTCGAAGCCGCCCGGGTCACCCAATGGCCGCTTTATCGGATCGTTACGGAATTTTACGGTTTTCAACTGCTGCTCATTTTCGATCGGCTCTGCGGCGTGATGACGATGCTCGCGGCCATCTTCACGCTCACCTGGCTGCAGCGGCACAATGAACTGCTTCCCTTCCTCGCGGCGGGCGTGCCCATGCGGCGGCTGCTCAGGCCGATCGTGCTTGGCTCGCTCATCCTCATCGGCCTCAGCGTCGTCAACCGGGAACTCCTGCTCCCCCAGTTGGCGGATCACATGCACCTCAGCGTGAAGGATTGGTTCAGCGACCGACCTTCGCAGATCACGGGCAGCTACGAACCCAACGGGATTCTGATCGAGGGCGTGGCGGCCCAGCGCGGCGAGCAGTTGATCCGTCAATTTTCATGCACCATCCCCGCCCGCCTGGCCGGGGGATTGTTATTCGTGAATGCCAAGGAAGCCCGCTATATTGAACCCAGTTCAGAGCCTTTGAGCGGCGGCTGGTTGCTGACCGATGCCACCGAAGTCGACCTATCGAATTGGCCCGATCCCCTGCTCATCGAGATCGATCCCGGGAAATACTTTCTCAAAACCACCTGGGTAGATTTCAAGCGTTTGACCCGGCCGCGCCAGTGGCATCAATTGGCCAGCACCAAGGCCCTCTATCAGGAACTGGAACAGGAAGGCTCAATGCATCTGGCCACCCTGGCCATGCAGTTGCATCAGCGCTTCACCGCGCCGCTGCTGTCCTTGCTGCTCGTTGGACTGGCGGTGGCCATCGTCCTCCACGACCACCAGCAAAGCATCTTCATCAAGATGGGAGCCTGCCTCTTGCTCGCGGCCTTATTCGTCGGCAGCGGCATCGTTTCGAACTATTTGGGCGAACGGGAAATCATCGCCTCGGCCCTGGCGGCCTGGTTGCCGCTGTTGGCTTTTGGTCCGCTGTGCCTCACGTTCCTGGACGCGATGCAGACGTGACCGGCGGCGATGGTGGCGTCATGGTCGGCGACTTGGATTCTGGCATGGGTCCAGAGGCTGCTTTCTCCAAGCCCACTTTCACCACCTCCGCTCCGAAAAACAGAATCTGCGTCGAGTAATAAACCCACATCAAGAAAATGACCACCGAACTGGCGGCGCCGAATGCCGTGGTCAGCGAATTGCCCATGGTGGTGACGTACCAGGTAAACAGGACGCGTCCCAGCAGCATCAGCAGCGACGCCACCAAGGCTCCGCCGATGAGCTTGCGGTAGGGAATGTGGCCGTGAGAAAGGAAGCGGAAGGTGAACACCAGCAAGATCGTGAACAGCAGGATAAACAAGGCCCGATGCCCCGACGCCCACAACACCCTGGCTCCGGGAAGTTCATCGATGATTTGGTAGAGAAAGAAGCCCAAGACCACGTCCCCCACCATGACCAGGAGCAAAAAGAAGCCGAACACCAGGACCATGAGCACGGCCTTGATGTAGCTGCGCAGGTAGCCAAAAATCCAGTGGCGATGAGGGTCCGAGGGAAGGTTCCAGATGATCGTCAAGGCGGTGCCCAATTGAAGAAAGAAATTGCAAGCGGCGATGATCAGGATGGTGGGGCCGACGATGACGGCCCAGATCGTGGTGGCGGGTTTCCAAACGTGTTCGACCATGTTCTCCAAGGCCCGGGCGCCTTCCGCGCCAATATTCTCTTGAGCGATGCTGATGACTTTCGCCTTCACCTGGGCTTCGCCAAAGACCATGCCGACGATGGCGATGGCAATGATCAAGCAGGGAGCGATGGAAAACAGCGCATAATAAGCCAAAGCCGCGCCCATGTAGGAGGCGTTGTCGTTGCTCCAATGCTGTGCGGCCTTCCAAAGCGTGGAAAGGATGGGAATTCGCATGGCATGATCCTGGTCGATGCAAGCAGGCGGGGGATGACACTGAACTCTATCTTAGAGGAAAGCCCCGCCGCGCGGCTAAGCGGCTCGGTCGGCGGTCCGCAAACGCTCCAAGGTCAAGCGATAGGCGTCGATCAGACGGACCGCGCTTTGACGCCAGGTCCAGTGTTGTCGAACGTGTCGGGCCAAGGCGGGATCCACGGGGCTTTCCCAGGCTTGCTGGATCGTTTCCAACATTCGTTCCGGACGGTGCGGATCGATGTACCAAACGCGTTGGCCGAAGTAATCCCGCATGCCGCCGTGTGCGGTGGTGACGACTTGGCAGCCGCTCGCTGCTGCTTCCAAAGCACTCAAGCTCGACAGCTCATACCAACTTGCCTGCACGTGCATCCGCGCCTGGCGATAAAGGTCGATCAACGCCGCGCGTGCTTGCGGCGGCAGGAAGCGCACCGAGGGGCCGGCCATGCGCTCGCAATAGCGGCGATAACCTGGATAGTTGGGGTTCTCCGTTCCCACCAGGGTCAAAGGTAGCTGCAGCGCATTGACGGCCCGAATCAGTCGATGCTGCCCCTTTTGGGGATCGAACCGCCCGACGCACAGCATCCCTTCACGACTCGCTTTCGCGGTTGTCATCCGAGGCAGAACATCGCGCGATGCACCGGCGCCTTCGTCCATCCGCTCCCGCCGGCCAAGCTCCGCGTCCTCCGACCAATAATCCGCGTCGATGCCGCTCGGCACGAAGCTCAATGCAGTCAGGGTATTCCCAGCCAACGACTGCAACTGCTCCGCTTCAGCCTGGCTGACCACGACCACCCGATCCGCCATGGCCAAGACGTCGCGCATCAAGAAGGTCGTGCCGCGCCGCCATTCACGCGCCAGGCAAGTGCGCAAGGCCGGATGCTTCCACCAGCGAAGTGAAGTCTTGATGCGCTCGCGAATGGACCGGGGCATGGCGCCAAATAGCCGCGCCGCCCAGCCAGGCCGGCCCCAACGTTCAAAATCATCGGCCGGCCAATAGAGCGTTGTCAACACGATCGGCGTTCCGTGGCGCTGAGCATGCTGCATCGTGTCAAAGAGGCTGGCGGCGCGCGATAGATTGTGAACGTGGATCAGATCAAACCCCTGGAGCGAAGGGAGGCGTTCATCGCTCCAATGAGCCTCGATGCCAAGCTCATTCAGCCAGAAAAGCCAGCGCCGCGCCTGAACGACATCGCCCCCCGCGTGATCGCGCCAATCTTCCCGGCAGTGCATCAAGACCCGCATGCCACATCCCTGCGTGCCACGGAAACCCTATCCCATGGAATCTAAAGGAGATAACAAAAAGACCATCTTCAGAAAAGAGCAATTCAGACCCAAGGCATCCATCAATCCCATCGGACCAGCACGCCCAAGTATTCCTCCTTGCGCTTGAGCAATCCGTCATACGCCTGGCCGATCTCCTCGGGAGCGATGACGTGGCGAACGAGGCCATCGAGGGAAACCGAACCGCGATGCAGCGCTTGCAACAGCCAATGTTGCGCCTTGTTGATGTCCCACGCTCCCGCCAGGCGCGTGTGCGCGGGTTCAAAGAGCATGTTGCCATGGGCGCCAGTCACCTCGAGGTAGCGGCGATGCAGGTCGTCGTAAAAGTTGACCTCCTTCGCCTTGCCGCGGGGGCTGCCGACGATGACGACCTGCCCGCCATCGCACGCCAGGGACATCGCCGCAGGCACCGCATCAGGCAACCCCGTGGCGTCGGCGACGATCTCTACTCCCTTTTGTCCGAGAACTGCTTGCAGTTGCGAGGCGAGATCACCCGCATTAAGATCGATCACGGCCGAGGCTCCCCCCGCAAGAGCCGCCTGGCGACGCATCGCCACGCCATCGATGCCAATCACGGGGTAAGCCCCTGCAGCGACCAGACAGCGGAGCGTAAATTGACCGATCACGCCCAATCCCAAGACGGCGGCCGAGCGACCCAAGGTAATTCCCGCCCGGATCGCGGCCCCCATGCCATAGCGGGCAATGCAAGCCCAAGCCGCCATCCTGGCATCGGCGCCTGCCGGCAGTTTCCATAACCGTCCCCGTTCATGCCCCAAGGTCAACAACTCAGCCGAGGCGTGATTGCCTGGATAAGCCACGCGGTCTCCCGGCTGGCAGGCGGAAATCTGGCTGCCCACGGCGAGCACTTTCCCCGCCGCGCTGTAACCCGGCCGAAAAGGGAACTTCCAGTCCAACAGATTCGGATCCTTCAGCCATTGATGCGTGCCCGTGAACACAGCCAACTCCGTCCCGGCACTGATGGCCGACGCCTCCGTTTGCACCAGGATTTGATTCGGCGCGGGATCGGGCAGTTCCACTTCCCGCACAGCCGTCTGGAACGGTTCGGTGATGACGACTTGTCGGACCCGCATGGTCGGCCCTTTCAAATTGGGGGCAGATTGCTAGTTGTTTGCCATCGGGCTGCTGCGCCCGATGGGGTGCGGTTAAGTGGGGGTGTCCGTCTCCGAGTAGAGCCCGCCCCAGTGGAGCCAATTGATCGCACGATGCCGCTCCATGATCGTGGAAACGCATTGTTCGAACAGGGTCTTGGGGGCTTCGTGGATGGGATGAGTGCCCAGGGCCAGATCATTGTCAACGAAGCGAAACAAGGACACATCCACCGGACCAAACCAGCATTCCTTTAAAAAGGCCCGGAAATTCATGGGTTGGGGCTGTATGCGATACTCACGAAGCCGCCAATGCAAAGCAAAGAGATGTTTCTGCATGCCATCCAGTTCGGATGGCGGCCTCAACTTGGCCGTGCTCAACAGCGCCTTGGCCTGGTCCTCTTCCATGAACCCCAACTGCGCCTGCAGCGTGCTGGCGTCGGCCATTTCGTCATAAGCGGGGAGGGTTGACCGCCCCAAGGCCCAGGCCAACACCGCCAGCCCCTCGAGATACCACATGGCGTTGAGCGTGTCTTGGGAACCGAGATGAGAAATGGGACTTTGCAGCACTGTCCAATCATCCGGCTCCAGGGCGTCGTCGATATGCAGTCCCTTCAACCAGGCGGCAATTTGCTGAGCCCGATGATTCAGCGAGGCGTTGGCATGTCCCGCTTGCTCCAATTGAGCGCGCGCCGAAATGGCCATCATGACCAAGCACCGCTTGGCCACTTGCAAACTCGATGGCGGCGCGTGCATCTTGGCGGGGATCGTCTTGGTCAGTTCCAGGTCGTCATCGTCAGAGGCCAGGCCGCTCTCCATCATTTCGGGGAAGCGCGCCTTGGGATCATGCTCGCCCTGAGAGGAGATTAGGACGCGGCCTTCCGCCGAGCGCAGGGTCGTGGGCGTATGGAACACGCCATCCATGGACTGAGCCAGGGCTTTAAGAATGGCGACTCGCTCATCCTTGCCATTCCAATTCAACTCCGGGTCTGCTTGCACGGTCAGGGCGAAATTGAAGGACAAGGCCAGTTCCATGGCTTTGGCGCGATGGGGGGAGGCGGGATAGCGTGCCAAGGTCTGCTGAAGCTGCAGCAATTGCTTCATCCAGGAAGACCCTTCATACACCTCGGGATCGTGGAGCAGCATCATCGACTTGCGCGACCGGCTTTTGCCCACGGCAATGGATACCTTGCTCCAGTCCCGCACCGTGCCAGCGATGACCAATTCCGGATGCAGTTTTTTCACCGTCTGAATGACGCCTTCCGGATTGCTGCGCAAGCAAAAGAGGGTCAGATTTTCAACGGCCATGGGCAAGTGCTTTCATTCATTCAAATAACTGACGCGGTTGGGTTGAATCCACGGGAGCGGCGTTCGCCGCGGACAGCGCACGGCCCAGATGCTGGTAGGCGCGGGGCGTGGCCTGTCGGCCGCGCGGGGTGCGCACGATGAACTGCTCCCTTAGCAAAAACGGCTCCACTTCATCCGTCAAGGTGTCGGTCGCGATGCTCATGGTGGCGGCCAAGGCTTCGACGCCCGTCGGCCCGCCGCCAAAGACGCCGATCAGCGTCTCCAGGTAGCGGCGATCCTGCTTGTCCAATCCCGCTGCGTCGACCTCCGCTTTCGCCAATGCCGCGCGGGTCACGTCCAGGGTCAACGCACCGTCCGACTCGCTGGCGGCGAAATGGCGGGCCCACCAGAGCCGGGCGATGGCGATGCGGGGCGTGCCGCGACTGCGCTGGGCCAATTCCAAAGCCGCCTCGGGTCGAATCGAAGTCCGCAGCTTCCCCGCGTTGATCGTGACGATTTGCGCCAATTCATCCGGCTGATAGAACTCCAAGTGTTCATGGTGTTTGAAGCGGTCGCGCATCGGACCGGTCAACATGCCGCTGCGCGTCGTGGCGCCGATCAACGTGAAACGATTCAGCTTCATCCAGACGGTGCGGGCGTTCAACCCCTCGCCGATGGGAATGCCGACGCGGAAATCTTCCATGGCCGAATAAAGGAACTCCTCCACGATCCGGGGCGTGCGGTGGATTTCATCGATAAAGATAAAGGAACCTTCCTTGGCGTTGGTCAAGTAGGGCAGCAAATCGGCGGGCTTGGTCAGGGCGGGTCCGCTGGTGATTTGGAGCGGTGCTCCCAGTTCGTTGGGGAGGACGGTGGCAAACGTGGTTTTCCCCAATCCGGGCGGACCATCGAACAACATGTGGCCCAACGGTTCCTGCAGCTTGCGACAAGCGTTGATGGCGATCTGCAACCTTTCCACGACCGGCTTTTGTCCGATGACCTCGCGCAGCCAGCGGGGGCGCAAAGCCGCTTCTTCACGGCGCGTCTCCTCCGCCGCCTCCACCGAGCCTCCCTTGACGATCGTTTCCCTGGTCATGCGTGCTTCCATTCTGGACGCTTCATCGCCCGACGCTTCTTGTTCAGGCTCGAGCCACGCCGTGCCGCCGATGCGCGGCCACTGTACCCTAAAATACCAAGGCGCCGCGCCTGGGGCAAACCTCGATCAAAGTCCCCAGGGTTGTCGATACCGCCGACGCAATTTCTGGTTGGCCGCTTCATCGTTCATGAATTGCTCCGCATGGCCATTCCAGTACAACTTGCGCCCCATGGCCAGGGCGATGTTGCCCAGGTGGCATACCGTGGTCAAGCGATGGCCGTAATCGAAGGATGCCGAGCACGGCTTGTTGTTCTTGATGCCATCGAGCCATTCTCGATGATGGCCGGGCGAGCGGGGGATCGGGTCCTCGATCTTGGGCGTCATCGCCTTGCCCTGATGATCCACCAATTTCATGCTGCCGTAATCCGCGAGGAGCGTGCCATGGGTGCCATGAAACTGCACGCCCAAGCCCCGGCCCTCTCGGCCCTGAGGCGACAGCATCGTGTGGGACCAGGTCATGACGAATCCCGGATATTCGTACAGCACTTCCATGGTGGTGGGTGTTTCGGTGTTGTCGTCGGCGTGGACTTTGCCTCCCGCCGCGGCGACGCTCATGGGCGCCTCGACGTTCATCGCCCAGTGGACTAGGTCAAGGACGTGGCATCCCATGTCGCCGAGCAAGCCGCCGCCAAAATCCCAGAACCAGCGCCAATGGAACAGAAAGCGATTGGGATTGAAGGGCTGCTTGGGCGCCGGACCCACGAAAAAGTCCCAATCCAACCCCTCCGGCACGGGAGCGTTCGCGGGGTGGCCAATGCCCAAGGGAGGCCGCGACACCCAGACGTGCACTTTGTGAATCGTTCCCAGGATGCCGGAGCGAACCACGTCCACAACGCGGTGGTAATTTTCTCCCGCGTGAATTTGGATGCCCATTTGCGTGATGCGTTCGTGCTTTCGAGCCGCCTGCACGAGGGCTTGGCCCTCGGCCACGTTATGAGTCAACGGCTTTTCGCAATAAACGTGTTTGCCCGCCTTGCAAGCCTCGATGGCGCACAGGCCATGCCAGTGATCTGGAGTGGAGATGACAACGGCG
>JAANMX010000064.1_pt1 | contig 118226 bp, 111 predicted proteins | sample 7279681 | NCBI WGS metagenome assembly JAANMX01 (sample SAMN14094542, study PRJNA606508) | bioreactor metagenome | isolation source: A lab-scale SPAN reactor treating ammonium-rich wastewater day 351 | place: Ireland: Galway | collected 2018-01-01 | reverse complement strand
CCACCACCACCTCGCTCGCCACCCCGCGCTCCTTCAGCCGCACCGCCTCCTCCACCGCGATCTCGTCGAACGGATTCATCGACATCTTCACGTTCGACGCGTCCACCCCCGAACCGTCCGGCTTCACCCGAACCTTCACGTTGAAATCGACGACACGCTTCACCGGAACGAGGATCTTCATGGGCAGGAGCAGGGCAGGGTAGGCAGGATCAATGGGCGGGGGGCACGACGACCGGGATCTCGGTGGCGGGCGGCGTGTTGCGGCTGCGTCCGCAGCGCACGATGCCGTCGATCATCACCATGCCGACGCCGGGAATGTCGCCCAGCGCGACGCTCTCGAGCAACGTGCGGCCCGCCGTGTGCTGCGCGCGGTCGAGGAACACGAAGTCGGCGGCGCGGCCGGCTTCGATCAGCCCGCAGTCGAGCTTGCGCATGCGGGCGGTGTTGCCGGTGGCGAAGCAGAACACGAGTTCGGCGGGGATGCCGGCGACCGACGACAGGAGCGCGATCATGCGCAGGATGCCGAGCGGCTGCACGCCCGAGCCCGCGGGGCCGTCGGTGCCGAGGATCACCCGATGCGGGCATCGCAGCTCGATCGCGGCCTTCGCTGCGGCGATCGCCACGCGCTCGTTGCCGTTGTGCACGATCTCGATCGCGCGCGGCGAGCGTTCGCACAGTTCGCAGACGTGCTTCTCGGAGAGCGAGGTGTGGCCGCCGTTGATGTGGCCGATCACGTCGGCGTCGGCTTCGAGCACCACGTCCTTGTCGATCAGCCCCGACCCGGGAATCGACGGGCCGCCGGTATGGATCGTGCTCTGGATGCCGTGCTTGCGCGCCCAGGCGACCATGGTCTTCGCCTCGGCGCCGGCCTTCACCGATCCGAGGCCCACCTCGCCCAGGAGCTTCACGCCGCCTCGCGCGAGGTCGGCGAAATCCTCTTCGGTCATGCCCTTCTCGATCACCGGGGCGCCGGCCAGCACCTTGACGCCGCCGGGACGGAAGTTGTCGAAGGCACGCTGCGCGGTGATTGCGAGCGCCTTCAGCCCGACGATGTCCTTCGGGCGGCCGGGCAGGTGGACCTCGCCGGCGGAGATCATCGTGGTGACGCCGCCGTGCATCGTCGAGTCGATCCAGCCCAACTGGTTCTGGCGCGGCGTCCAGTCGCCGAAGACCGGGTGCACGTGGCTGTCGATGAGGCCGGGCGAGAGCGCCGTGCCGCGCGCGTCGACGAGCACGTCGGGCTTCGCGGTGTCGCAGTCCTTCTCGCGCCCGACCGCGGCGATCCGCCCGTCGCGCACGACGACGGTGTCGGCGTCGAGGATCGGCCGGTCGATGTCGCCGGAGAGCATCAGCCCCACGTTGCGGATGACCACCTTGCCCGATGTTCCGCTCGTCGCGATCTCAGCCATCGTCGCTCTCCGTCGCTGCCGGCGCGGGGCGCCGTTTCGTGTAGTGAATACTAAACCAAAGACCCGCCTGCGGCAAGCGCCGCGCGGATCGGGTCAGCGCGCGGGCACCGGCGGCAGGGCGTCGGGCGGGGCCAGGGTCCGGCGAACCGCGTCGATGATGAATTCCTCCCAATGCGCGAGCGCTTCCGGGGTATCGGTGCGCTCGCCGAGGAACGTCGACAGCGTGTAGCGGTTCGACAGGTAGAAATACCCGAGCGCGGCGACCATCAGGTAGATGTCGCGCGGCGAGGCGGTGCGCCGGTACAGGCCGCGGGCGACACCGCGTTCGAGCACGTCGCGCAGCGGATTCATGGCGAACGGCCCGAATTCGCCCGCGCGCGGCGACCGGGCGACGTGGCGTCCGCGGTGGAGGTTCTCGTCGTTCAGCAGCGTGATGAACTCCGGATGGCGCAGGTAGTAGGCCCAGATGAACCGCACGGTCTGCGCGAGCGCCACGTCGGGCTCGTCGAGGTCGAGGACGAGCCGCGACTCCGCCTCGTTGAAACGGCGGTACAACTCCTCGATGACCGCGACGTAGAGCCCTTCCTTGCTGCCGAAGTAGTAGTAGATCATCCGGTCGTAGGACCGGGCGGCACGGGAGATCCGTTCGATGCGGCCACCGTCGAAGCCGTACCGGGCGAAGACGCGCGTGGCCGCGCGCAGGATGGACTCGCGGGTCGCCTGCGCGGCCGCGGCACGGGTGCCGGGGCGCCGCGCCGGCGCGGCCGCGCGGCGCGCAGGCGCGGGGGCGGGGTCTCCGGACGACGAGGCGACCGCGCGCGATCGCCCGGCTTTCACGGGTCGATCCCCTCGAGCTTGTTCTTCGCGTCCTTCCATTGCTCCGCGTCGGGGAGCGGATCGTGGCTCTTGCTCAGCACCGGCCATTCCTTCGAGAGCCTCGCGTTCAACTCGGTGAACGCGGCGAACTCCGCGGGCATGTCGGACTCCGCGTAGATCGCGTTGACCGGGCACTCGGGGATGCACACCGCGCAGTCGATGCACTCGTCCGGGTCGATCACCAGGAAGAGCGGGCCCTCGTGGAAGCAGTCGACGGGACAGACCTCGACGCAGTCGGTGTACTTGCAGCGGATGCAGGCGTCGGTGACGATGTGGGTCACGTGCGGCTCCTTCGCGGACAGTTGCGCGGAACGGGGGGATGCGCTAGCATCCGTTCATGTAGTAAATGCAACACTACAGGTTATGTAGCTGCTACATCAATCTACCGCAGGCGCCCGGGAACCGCAAGCCCGGGCGTCCGCCCTCCCCGGGAGGTCTGGCGATGACCGAACACACGAAGACCGACGGCCTGCCTGGCATCGAGCCCGGCGCGATCCCGCAGGTGCTCGAGCGCTCGCGCCCACGCAACGAGCGCATGGCGGGCGACAAGGTCGAATGCAACGCCTGCCCGGTCCTGTGCCAGATCTCGCCCGGCCGCACCGGCGCCTGCGACCGCTACGCCAACGCCGACGGCGCGCTCGTCCGGGTCGATCCGGTCGTGATGCTCCGCCGCACGATCGAAGCCGGGGGCGGTGAGCTGGTCCCGTTCCTCGCGCGCGACGCCGCCTCCGAGACAGGCGCGGCTGCGCAGGCGGCCGGCGAGGTCTTCGTCACCGGCATCGGCTCGTCGACCACCTATCCCGACTACAAGCCGGCGCCGTTCATCGTCGCCTCGAAGGCCGACGGCGTCGACATGGTCACCGTCGTGACCGAGGGCATCTTCAGCTACTGCAGCTTCAAGGTGAAGATCGACACCGACCGGTTCCTCGGCCCCGAGCAGGCGAACGTACGCTGCAAGGGCGAGGTGGTGGGCCACGTGACCACCGCCGAGTACGGTTCGCAGATGCTCTCGCTGGGCGGCGTCCACCACCTCACCGGCGGCAGCAAGAAGGAAGGCCGCATCACCTGCGAGATGATGGAGGCGCTCGGCAACAAGCAGGCGGTCGAGTTCACGATCGACGGCGGGTCGCAGGTGACCGTCCAGTCCGGACGCGCGCCGATCGTCAACGGCGTCGAAGAGAGGCGGATGCGCGTGGGCTGCGGCTCCGCGACCGTGGGCATCTTCGCCAAGCAGTTCTACGGTCTCGCCGACGAGGTCGTGGTGGTCGACGACCACATCACCGGCGTCTTGACCCAGCACCAGGCGGGCCGCTGCCTCGACATGCGCCTCTCGGGCGTCAAGCTGCGCGGCCGGCGCTCGACGCCGGGGCGCTATTTCCAGGTCGCGAATCCGGGCACCGGCTGGGGCGGCACCGACATCGTCGATCCGCTCGCGATCGTCGAGGGCTGGGATCCCGCCACCGCGTGGCCGGGACTGCGGCTCCTGATGGTGTCGACGACCGGCGAACACGCCGAGTGGTTCGTGCTGGACGATGGATTGAAGCCGCAGCCGGCGCCGCTGCCCGACGCGGTCGCGCGCATCGTCGGGCGCATCGGCGAGAACTGCGAGCCGTCGCTGTGCACCGTGCTCTTCGTCGGCGGGGCGGGCGGGAGCCTGCGCGCGGGCGTGACCGAGAATCCGGTACTCCTCACACGCTCGATCAAGGAGGCGATCGTCAACGTCACCTGCGGCGGTGCGCCCGCCTATGTGTGGCCCGGCGGCGGCATCACCGTCATGGTCGACGTCGCGCGAATGCCGGACCGCAGCTTCGGCACGGTACCGACACCCGCGATCGTCGCCCCGATCGAATTCACGATGCGCGTGGACGACTACCGCGCGCTCGGCGGGCACATGGACCACGTGCGTTCGCTCGACGACGCGCTGCGCCACGGAGCGTGGCACAACGACGGCGCGCCGACCGCCCGCCGGATCGAGGCGATCTCCGCCGCCAATCCCTGGCCGGTCGGCCGCGCGCCGCTCCTGGGCTAGCGAGAGCCGCACGATGGGCGCCACGCGAGCGCGCCTGCCCGGCGGGCGCCTCCACTTCCAGCACGGGCCGATCGACATCGTCATCGGCGCCGACGGCGACGCGCGCGCGGTCGAGGCGGCGCACGAAGCCGCGTGGCGGCGTTTCGCGACGATCCTCGACGAGCTGGTCGCGGAACTCCCGGCGCTGCGCCGCCCGGTGGGCGAGCGCTGTCCGGTGGAAGGCGTCGTCGCGCGCCGCATGTGGCAGGCCTGCCATCCGTTCCGTGACCGCTTCGTCACGCCGATGGCCGCGGTCGCCGGGTCGGTCGCGCAGGAACTCGTCGCGGCGTACGCCCGCGACGGTGTCGCGCGCGCGTGGGTGAACAACGGCGGCGACATCGCGCTCCATCTCGCACCGGGGGCGTCGGTGGCGATCGGACTGTACGCCGACCTCGCGCGCTTCGACCCGGACACCGCCCTCGCGCGGCTTTCCACCGACGCGCAGTTCGCCGTGACGGCGGACTCGCCGGTGCGCGGTGTCGCGACCTCGGGCTGGCGGGGGCGCAGCTTCTCGCTCGGCATCGCCGACAGCGTCACCGTGCTCGCGGCGAGCGCGGCGCAGGCCGACGCCGCCGCGACGATGATCGCGAACGCGGTCGACGTGGCCGACGCGCGCATCGTGCGCCGACCGGCGCGTGAACTGCGCGACGACAGCGACCTCGGCCACCTGCTGGTGACCGTCGACGTGCCTCCGCTGGGCGACTCCCCGGTGCTCGAGGCGCTCGCGGCCGGCGCCGCGCGCGCGCGCGCGTTGCGCGAGGCCGGACTCTGCCACGACGCGATCCTGGTCTGCCAGGGGTGGGTGGTCGACGCAGCCGGGACGCCGCGACGGCTCGCGCCGCCCCGCGCTTCGCCGGACGCCGCCCCGGTGGCCCTCGCCGTTCACGCATGAAGGAATCCCGCCGATGATCGACATCCGCCGCATCCTCACCCGCGTCGAGTCCATCCACCACGAGTTCGGGCCGGTCGCCGCGAAGCCGCTGATGCGCGGCTCGATCGCGGTCGTGCTCACCAATCCGTTCGCCGGCCGCTACGAGCCCGACATCCTGCCGATGATGGACGAACTCAATCCGCTCGGCCTCGACATGGCGCGGAAGCTGCAGGCGGCGATGGGCGTGCCGGTCGAGGCGATCGAGAGCTACGGCAAGGGAGCGATCGTCGGCGCGAAGGGCGAACTCGAGCACGGCGCGCTGTGGCACGTGCCCGGCGGCTACGCGATGCGCGAACTCCTGGGCTGGAAGGGCGACCGCGACGCCTACCGCAAGGGCATCGCCGAGGAGAAGACCGGCCAGCCGGGGAACGCGCTCTCGATCGTGCCCTCGACCAAGAAGGTGGGGCCGCCCGGTGTCACGCTCGACGTCCCGCTCACGCACATCAACGCGAGCTACGTGCGCAGCCATTTCGACGCGATCGAGGTGCGGGTGCCGGGCGCCCCGCGCGCCGACGAGATCGTCTACGTGCTGGCGATGGGCACCGGGGCGCGCGTGCACGCGCGCGTCGGCGGGCTCGCGGCGTCGGCCATCGCGAAGTGGGACGGCCTGCGCTGACGCGCCCGGCCGACGACAAGGAGAGGAACATGCAGGCGAAGATCCGCAAGCTCGTGGTCGAAGTCGAGGAAACCCGCGTCGAGATGGGCCGCCAGGTGGAGCCGCCGACCCGGCGCGCGCTGGCGATGGCGGTGATCGACAATCCGTTCGCGGGACGTTACGTCGAGAACCTCGACGAACTCGTCGCGATCGGCGAGGAACTGGGCGGGTTGCTCGGCACCAGGTGCGTCGAGGCGCTCGGGATCGCGCCGGGCGCGGCGCAGAGCTACGGCAAGGCCGCGATCGTCGGCGAGGACGGCGAACTGGAGCATGCGGCCGCGATCCTGCATCCGAAGCTCGGAGCGCCGCTGCGCAAGGCGGTGGAGAAGGGCGCTGCGCTCGTGCCGTCCGCGAAGAAGCGCGGCGGGTTGGGCACCGCGATCGACGTGCCGCTCGGCCACAAGGACGCCGCGTTCGTCCGCAGCCACTTCGACGCGATGGAAGCGCGCGTGCCCGACGCTCCGCGCGGCAACGAGATCGTCGTCGCCGTCGTCGTCACCGACAGCGGCCGCCCGCTGCCCCGGGTCGGCGGACTGAAGACGAGCGAGATCAAGGGCGAAGACGGCCTGCGCTGAGCATGTCGTGAGACGTCCCGACACGCTCCCGCTGCGTCTCACCGTCAACGGCCGCGCCCACGAGGTCCGCGCGAGCGCTGATGCGACGCTGCTGTCGGTGTTGCGCAACGACCTCGCGCTGAACGGCCCGAAGTACGGCTGCGGGTTGGGCGAGTGCGGCGCGTGCACCGTGCTCCTGGACGGCGTCGCCGCGCGCGCCTGCGTGATTCCGGCGCGCGGCGTCGAGGGCCGGGAGATCGTCACGCTCGAAGGCCTCGCGCGCGACGGCGTGCTCCATCCGGTCCAGCAGGCCTTCGTCGCCGAGGAAGCCGCGCAGTGCGGCTATTGCCTGAACGGCATGATCGTCACGACGGTTGCGCTCCTCGCGCGGAATCCCGCGCCGACCGACGCCGAGATCCGCGCCGAGCTCTCGCGCAACCTGTGTCGCTGCGGCACGCACGTCGAGATCCTGAAGGCGGTGCACCGTGCCGCTTCCCTGATGGCCGGGAGCGGGGAGCGATGACGCGCCGCGCCGACACGCCGCGCACCCGCGCCGATTTCCACGCGGCGAACGGCGTGCTCGTCGTCGTGCGTCCGCCGCCCGAACCTCTGCCCCAGGCGCGCGGACAGCCGCCGATGATTCCCGCCGATCCCGCCGAGGGCGTCGAGATCCTGGTCGCGGTGTGGGACGACGGCAGCGTGACCGGACTCTGCGGCCACGTCGACCTCGGCACGGGCCTGCGCACCTCGCTCGCGCAGATCGTGGCCGACGAGCTGGACGCGCCGTTTCACGCGGTCACGATGGCGCTCGGCGACACCGCGCGCACGCCGAACCAGGGCCCGACGATCGCGAGCGCATCGATCCAGATCTCGGCCGTGCCGCTGCGGCAGGCCGCGGCGCAGGCGCGCGCCTGGCTCGTCGCGCGCGCGGCCGACCGGCTTGGCGTACGGCAGGACGCACTCGAGACGCGCGACGGCGCCGTGGTCGTGCGTGACGATGCCGGCCGACGCGTTGCCTTCGGCGCGCTCGTCGCCGGCGCTCACGTGGAACTCCGACTCGACCCCAACGTGCGCGTGAAGACGGTCGACGAGCACCGGCTGGTCGGCCGGCCGGTGCCGCGCGTGGACCTGCCGGCGAAGGCCGCCGGCGAGGCGGTCTACGTCCACGACCTGCGCCTGCCGGGCATGCTGCACGGCCGGGTGATCCGGCCGCCGTATGCGGGCTACGACGCGGGCGAATTCGTCGGCCGTTCGCTCCTGTCGGTGGACGAGGCGTCGATCGCCCACCTGCCGGGCATCGTCGCCACCGTCGTCGTCGGCGACTTCGTCGGCGTGGTCGCCGAACGGGAGGAGGTCGCGGAGGCGGCGATGCGCGCGCTCGACGTGCGCTGGAAACCCTGGCCGGGGATGCCCGGGCTCGCCGACGTGAAGAACGCGGTGCGCACCAACCCGTCGACGCGCCGGGTGCTCGTCGACGAGGGCGATGTCGATGCGGCGATCGCGGGCGCCGCGACACCGATGGCGCGCGAGTACCTATGGCCCTACCAGCTCCACGCGTCGATCGGTCCGTCGTGCGCGGTGGCCCACTGCCGGGGCGAACGCGCGACCGTCTGGACCGGCTCGCAGAATCCGCACGTGCTGCGCGCGGACCTGGCGCTCCTCGTCGGCCTGCCCGCGCCCGCCATCGAGGTGATCCGGCTCGAGGCCTCCGGCTGCTACGGGCGCAACTGCGCCGACGACGTCGCGGCCGACGCGCTCCTGCTCTCGCGCGCCGTCGGGCGGCCGGTGCGCGTGCAGCTTTCGCGCGAGCAGGAACACCTGTGGGAGCCCAAGGGCGCCGCGCAACTGATGCAGGTGAACGGCGGACTCGCCGCCGACGGACGGGCCGTCGCCTACGACTTCCGCACCTCGTACCCGTCGAACGCCGCGCCGACGCTCGCGCTCATGCTCACCGGCCGGCTCCCGCCCGAGGCGGTCGCCTTCGAGATGGGCGATCGCACGTCGGTGCCGCCCTACGACTACGGCGCGCTGCGCGTCGCCTCGCACGACATGGCGCCGATCCTGCGGGCATCGTGGCTGCGCGGCGTCTCGGCGCTGCCCAACAGCTTCGCGCACGAGTCCTACATCGACGAACTCGCGACAGCCGCGCATGCGGATCCGATCGAGTTCCGCCTGCGCCACCTGTCCGATCCACGCGCGGTCGATCTCGTGAAGGCGACGGCCGCGCGCGCCGGCTGGGTCCGCCACACCGAGCCGCTGGGGCAGGGGAGCGAGGGCGACATCGCGCGCGGTCAGGGCTTCGCCTACGCCCGCTACGTGCACAGTCGCTTCCCCGGCTTCGGCGCGTCGTGGTCGGCGTGGGTCGCGGACGTCGAAGTGAACCGCAGGAGCGGCGAAGTGCACGTGCGCCGCGTCGTCGTCGGCCACGACGCCGGGATGATCGTCAATCCCGCCGGCGCGGTCCATCAGGTGCACGGCAACGTCGTGCAGACGACGAGCCGCGCGCTGAAGGAACGCGTGCCGATCGGCCCGACCGGTGCGCCGGAGGCGCGCGAGTGGGGCGCGTATCCGATCCTCTCGTTCCGCGAAGTCCCGGTGATCGAGGTGATGACGATGCCGCGGCAGGGCGAACCGCCGCTCGGTGTCGGCGAGTCGTCGTCAGTGCCGGGGACCGCGGCGATCGCGAACGCAATTTTCGATGCGACCGGCGTGCGCTTCCGCGAGCCGCCGTTCACGCCCGAGGTCGTGCGCGCCGCGCTCGGCGTCCCGGACGCTCCGCCGCCGGCGCCCGCGCTGGTCGCCCCGTCGGACCGGCGAGCGAAGGTCGATGCGCCGAAGCGCAGGCGACGCTGGTGGGGCATCGCCGGTGCGCTCGCGACCGGTGCGCTCGGCATGGCGGCGGGCCTGCTCGGTTACCGTGCGTCGATCGCGCCGGTGGGTCCGCCCGATCCTTCGCTCTTCACGGCCGCGGCGCTCGAGCGCGGTCGCGCGGTCGCCTCGGCAGGCAATTGCGCGGTCTGCCACACGGCACCCGGCGGAGAGGTGAACGCCGGCGGCCGCGCGATGGAAACGCCGTTCGGAACGATCGTCACGACCAACCTCACGCCCGACCCGGACACCGGCATCGGCCGCTGGTCGTACCCGGCGTTCGCGCGCGCGATGCGCGAAGGAATCTCGCGCGACGGCCGCCACCTGTATCCGGCGTTTCCCTACACGTCGTTCACGCGTCTGTCCGACGACGACCTCCTCGCCCTCTACGCGTACCTGATGGCGCAGCCCGCGGTGCGCCACGAGGTGGCGTCGTCGAGCCTGCCGTTCCCCTACCTGCGCCCGGCGATGGCGATGTGGAACGCGCTCCACCTCGACCCCGGCGCGCTCGAACCCGATCCGGCGCGCTCGGAAGAGTGGAATCGCGGCGCCTACCTCGTCGAAGGCGCGGGGCATTGCGGCGCCTGCCACACGCCGCGCAGCGCGCTCGGCGCGGAGCGCGGCGGTGACGCCTACCTGTCGGGTGCGATGGTCGAGGGCTGGGAGGCCCCGGCCCTCACCTCGCGAAGCCACGCGCCGGTGCCGTGGACCGAGGACGAGTTGTTCCGCTACCTGCGCTTCGGCCACTCGCGCGAACACGGGAGCGTCGCCGGCCCGATGGCGCCGATCGTGCGCGATCTCGCGACGCTGCCGGAGTCCGACGTGCGCGCGATCGCGGCCTACCTGGCCTCGTTCCAGACGCCGGCCGCGGACACCGACGCGCTGGCGCGCGCGCTCGTCGCCGCGTCGCAATCCGGCCCGCCTCAGGACGCCGCCGCGCGGCTGTTCGAAGGCGCCTGCGGCTCCTGCCATCACGGCGGCGACGGCCCGGTCCTCCTCGGGCGCAACCTGCCGCTCGCGCAGCATTCGAGCCTGCACAGCGCGCGGCCCGACAATCTGCTCCGCGCGATCCTCGAAGGCGTGCGCGAACCCGCCACGCGCGAGATCGGATTCATGCCGGCGTTCCGCGACGCGCTCTCGGACCGGCAGGTCGCCTCGCTCGCCGCGTACATGCGTGCGCGCTTCGCGCCCGGCAAGCCACCGTGGCCGGAACTCGAGGCTGCCGTTGCGCGCGTCCGGGCGCATCCGACGCCATGAGGTAACCTCACCGTTGAATCGACCGGTGCGCGCATCGCCCGGTCGCGAGCCATCCCACCGGAGGCGGTCGTCCGCGCCTTCGAAACCGCTCCCCAGACGAGGTACGACGCCATGTCCGCCAAGACCCCGAAGCCCGTGTTCCACGCCGACGATCCGCTGCTCCTCGACAACCAGTTGGACGAGGACGAGCGCATGGTCCGCGACGCCGCCGCGGCCTACGCGCAGGAACGGCTCGCGCCGCGCATCCTCGAGGCGTTCCGCCACGAGAAGACCGATCCCGCGGTGTTCCGCGAGATGGGGGAATTGGGCCTCCTCGGCCCGACGATTCCCGCGCAGTACGGCGGCCCGGGATTGAACTACGTCTGCTACGGACTGGTCGCGCGCGAGGTCGAGCGGGTCGACTCGGGCTTCCGCTCGATGATGAGCGTGCAGAGTTCGCTCGTCATGGTGCCGATCCACGCGTTCGGCAACGAGGCGACGCGCCAGAAGTACCTGCCGAAGCTCGCGACCGGCGAATGGATCGGCTGCTTCGGGCTGACCGAGCCCAACCACGGTTCCGACCCGGGCAGCATGGTGACCCGCGCCCGCAAGGTCCCCGGCGGCTATTCGCTCACCGGCAGCAAGATGTGGATCACCAACAGCCCGATCGCCGACGTGTTCGTCGTCTGGGCGAAGGACGACGAGGGGCAGATCCGCGGCTTCGTGCTCGACAAGGGCACGAAAGGCCTGTCGGCGCCGGCGATCCACGGCAAGGTGGGGCTGCGCGCCTCGATCACCGGCGAGATCGTGATGGACGGCGCGTTCTGCCCCGAGGAGAACGCCTTTCCCGACGTGCGCGGGCTCAAGGGACCGTTCACCTGCTTGAACAGCGCGCGCTACGGCATCGCGTGGGGCGCGCTCGGCGCCGCCGAGGACTGCTACCAGACGGCGCGCCGCTACGTGGGTGACCGCAAGCAGTTCGGCCGTCCGCTCGCGGCCAACCAGCTCATCCAGAAGAAGCTCGCCGACATGCTGACCGAGATCGCGCTCGGCCTGCAGGGTTGCCTCCGCCTCGGCCGGATGAAGGACGAAGGCAGCGCGGCGGTGGAGGTCACCTCGATCCTCAAGCGCAATTCCTGCGGCAAGTCGCTCGACATCGCCCGCGCGGCGCGCGACATGCTGGGCGGCAACGGCATCAGCGACGAGTTCGGCGTCGCGCGTCACCTCGTGAACCTCGAGGTCGTCAACACCTACGAGGGCACGCACGACGTGCACGCGCTGATCCTCGGACGCGCGATCACCGGCATCGCGGCGTTTTCGTGAGCGCCCCGACGACGCGGGCGGCGCCGCTCGCGGGCATCCGCGTCCTCGACCTCTCGCGGGTGCTCGCGGGACCGTGGGCCGGGCAACTGCTGGCCGACCTCGGCGCGGACGTCGTCAAGGTCGAGCGGCCGGGCGCGGGCGACGACACGCGCTCCTGGGGGCCGCCGTGGCTCAAGGACCGCGACGGGCGCGACACCCGCGAATCCGCGTACTACCTGTGCACCAACCGGAACAAGCGCTCGGTCACCGTCGACCTCGGGAAGCCGGAGGGCCGGGAGATCGTGCGCGCGCTCGCGAACCGGGCCGACGTGCTGCTCGAGAATTTCAAGCTGGGCGGGCTCGCGCAGTACCGCCTCGACTACGCGAGCCTCGCGGCGACCCATCCGCGGCTCGTCTATTGCTCGATCACGGGCTTCGGGCAGACCGGGCCCTACGCTCCGCGCGCGGGCTACGACTTCCTGATCCAGGGCATGGGCGGCCTGATGAGCATCACCGGCCGCGCCGAGGGCGATGACGGCGCGGGTCCGCAGAAGGTCGGCGTCGCGTTGACCGACATCATGACCGGGCTCTACGCGACCATCGCCGTGCAGGCGGCGCTCGCCGAGCGCGAGCGCTCGGGACGCGGGCAGCACATCGACCTCGCGCTCCTCGACGTGCAGATCGCCTGCCTCGCGAACCAGGCGTCGAACTTCCTCGCCGGCGGCGTCGTCCCGAAGCGCATGGGCAACGCGCACCCGAACATCGTGCCCTACCAGGATTTCCCGACCGCCGACGGCGACGTGATCGTCGCGATCGGCAACGACGCGCAGTTCGCGAAGTTCTGCGCCGTCGCGGGCCACGCCGAGTGGGCGTCGGACGAGCGGTTCGCGACCAATCCGGCACGCGTCGCGAACCGCTCGGTGCTGATTCCGATGCTCCGCCAGGCGACGGTCGCGCGCACGACGCAGGCGTGGGTGACGGCGCTCGAACAGGCGGGCGTGCCCTGCGGCCCGATCAACCGCATCGACGAAGTGTTCGCCGACCCGCAGGTGCGCGAGCGCGGCGTGCGGATCACGATGGATCACGCGAAGGCGGGGAGCGTCGACCTGGTCGGGAACCCGATCCGACTGTCCGCGACGCCGGTCGACTACCGTCGCGCGCCGCCGATGCTGGGCGAACACACCGGCGAGGTGCTCGCCGACTGGCTCGGCATGGACGCCGGCGCGGTCGGCGCGCTGCGCGAACGCGGAGTGCTCTGACGCGCTACTGGTCGGCGAAGGCCCGCTCGATGACGAAGGCGCCGGGCGTCGTGGTGTTCCCCTCGGGGAAACCGCGTTCCTCGAGCATCGCCTTCAGGTCGCGCAGCATCGCCGGGCTGCCGCAGATCATCACCCGATCGGTGGCCGGGTCGAGCGGCGGCACGCCGAGGTCGTCGTGGAGCTTGCCGCTCGCCATCAGGTCGGGGATGCGGCCGGTGTGGCGGTATTCCTCGCGCGTGACCGTCGGGTAGTAGAGGAGCTGGCTCGCGACCATGTCGCCCAGGAACTCGTGCGACGGAAGGTGCTGGACCAGGAGGTCGTGGTACGCGAGTTCGTCGGCGGTGCGCACGCCGTGCACCAGCACGATCTGCTCGAACTTCTCGTAGGTCTCCGGGTCGCGGACGATGCTCATGAACGGCGCGAGCCCGGTTCCAGTCGAGAGCAGGTAGAGACGCTTGCCCGGCAACAGGTAGTCGACCAGGAGCGTTCCGGTGGGCTTGCGTCCGACGATGATCGAGTCGCCCGCCTGGATGTGCTGCAACCGCGAGGTGAGCGGCCCGTTCTCGACCTTGATGCTCAGGAACTCCAGGTGGTCCTCGTAGTTGGCGCTGGCGATGCTGTAGGCGCGCAGCAGCGGACGCTCGCCGACCTTCAAGCCGATCATCGTGAAGTGCCCGTTGGAGAAGCGCAGGGCGGCGTCGCGCGTCGTCGTGAAGCTGAACAGGCGGTCGGTCCAGTGGTGCACCGACAGCACGCGTTCCTCGTGGAGGGCGCTCATCGGAGCGGGCGCGCGGTGGTGGCGGGGAGCATCGGCGTGGAGCGCACCCGCGAACGCCATCGAGGGCTCGTCCTGGCGGCGCGCGGTCTCGGGGTTGTGCGTCTCATGTAGCGAATGCTACACTCGCGCGCGGCGCGCCGCAACCGGCCGGCGGCACGCGTCCCGCGTCGGACGGAGTCCGCCGGGGGCGGGGCGCGCGGCGCGGCCGTTCCCGATTCACGCGGCGCTTCCCGGCTTCTCGCCGGACCGGCAACCGTGGCACGATGGCGGCTTCGGACCCGGAAGACGCCGGGACGATCCACCACTTCCCGAGGGAGGCAGCACGATGTCACGCTTGTCCCGACGTATCCTCAGCCCACTGGCGCTGGCCCTGCTCTTCGGCGGAGCCGCGCTCCCCGCCGCCGCGCAGGGCACCATCAAGATCGGCGAGGTCAACAGCTACAAAGCCCAGCCGGCGTTCCTCGAACCGTACAAGAAGGGCATGCAGCTCGCCGTCGACGAGATCAATGCGGCCGGCGGCGTCAACGGCAAGAAGCTCGAGCTCGTCACGCGCGACGACAACGCCAACCCCGGCGACGCGGTGCGCATCGCCGAGGAACTGGTCTCGCGCGAGAAGGTCGACGTGCTGACCGGCACCTTCCTGTCGCACATCGGCCTCGCGCTCACCGACTTCGCGAAGCAGAAGAAGGTGTTCTTCCTCGCCGGCGAGCCGCTGACCGACAAGATCGTCTGGCAGAACGGCAACCACTACACCTACCGCCTGCGCCCGTCGACCTACATGCAGGTCGCGATGCTGATTCCCGACATCGCGGCGATGAAGAAGAAGCGCTGGGCGATCGTCTACCCCAACTACGAGTACGGGCAGTCGGCCGCGGCCACCTTCAAGGAGCTCCTCAAGGCGGCGCAGCCCGACGTCGAGTTCGTGGCCGAGCAGGCCCCGCCGCTCGGCAAGGTGGACGCCGGCAGCGTGGTGCAGGCGCTCGCCGACGCCAAGCCCGACGCGATCTTCAACGTGCTGTTCGGCGCGGACCTGTCGAAGTTCGTCCGCGAAGGCAACACGCGCGGCCTCTTCAAGGGACGCGAGGTCGCGAGCCTCCTCACCGGGGAACCCGAATACCTCGACCCGCTGAAGGACGAGGCGCCGAACGGCTGGCTCGTGACCGGCTACCCGTGGTACGCGATCAGCACGCCGGAGCACAAGGCGTTCCTCGCCGCCTACCAGAAGGCATACAACGACTACCCGCGGCTGGGTTCGGTCGTCGGCTACAGCGAGATCAAGTCGCTCGCCGCCGGCATGCAGAAGGCGAAGTCGACCGACACCGAGAAGATGGTCGCGGCGTTCTCCGGGTTGCAGGTGCCGACGCCGTTCGGGACGATCACCTATCGCCCGGAAGACCACCAGTCGACGATGGGCGGATACGTGGGCAAGACGAAGAACGAGGGCGGCAAGGGCGTGATGGTCGACTTCCGCTACGTCGACGGCGCGAAGGTGCTCCCGTCGGCCGCCGAGGTGAAGAAGCTCCGACCGGCGGACTGACCGCGCGGGACGACACCCGATGGACGCCCTGGCCAGCTTCGTCACGCAGCTCCTGAACGGACTGGCCGGAGCGTCCTCGCTCTTCCTCGTCGGCGCGGGGTTGTCGCTGATCTTCGGCGTCACGCGGATCGTCAACTTCGCGCACGGCTCGTTCTACATGGTCGGGATCTACGCCGCCTATTCCGCGGTGGCGTGGCTCGGCGGAGGAGCGGGGTACTGGCTGGGCCTGCTGCTCGGGGCTCTGGCGGTCGGCGCGCTCGGCGCGGTCGTCGAGATGGCGCTGCTGCGCCGCATCTACCATGTACCCGAACTCTTCCAGCTGCTCGCGACCTTCGCGCTGGTGCTCGTCATCAAGGACGCCGCGCTGTGGATCTGGGGGCCGGAGGAGCTGCTCGGTCCGCGGGCGCCCGGCCTCGCCGGCTCGGTGACCATCCTCGGGCGCCAGTTCCCGTCCTACGATCTCTTCCTGATCGTCGTCGGGCCGCTCGTGCTCGGGCTCGTCTGGCTCGTGCTCACGCGCACGCGCTTCGGCACGCTGGTTCGCGCGGCGACGCAGGACCGCGAGATGGTCGGCGCGCTCGGCGTGAACCAGGCGTGGCTCTTCACCGCGGTGTTCGCGTTGGGCGCGATGCTCGCAGGCCTGGGCGGCGCGCTGCAGCTCCCGCGCGAGCCGGCGAACCTCGAACTCGACCTCTCGACCATCGGCGCCGCGTTCGTCGTGGTCGTCGTCGGCGGCATGGGTTCGATCCCCGGCGCCTACGTCGCGGCGCTCGTGATCGCCGAATTGAAGGCGATCTGCATCTGGCTCGGCGTGGTCGAGATCGCGGGCGTGGCGATCTCGTTCTCGAAACTGACGCTCGTCGTCGAGTTCCTGGTGATGGCGGTCGTGCTGGTCGTGCGTCCGTGGGGACTGCTCGGCCGGCCGCAGGCGCCGTCGCGATACGCCGGGGCCATCGAGGCGCCGCTGCGCGCGCCCGACCGACTCGCGCTGGCAGGCACCGCGGCGGTGGTCCTGGCGCTCATCGCGCTGCCCGTCCTGTCGGCGCAATCGCCCTACGTGATCGTGCTCGCGATCGACATCCTGATCGCGGTCCTCTTCGCGACCAGCCTGCACTTCATCATGGGCCCGGCGGGCATGCACTCGTTCGGCCACGCCGCGTACTTCGGACTCGGAGCCTACGGTGCGGCGCTCCTGGTCCGCGCGGCCTCGCTGCCGATGGAAGCCGCGCTCCTCGCCGCGCCGCTCGTCGGCGCGCTCGGCGCGATCGTGGTCGGGTGGTTCAGCGTCCGGCTCTCCGGCGTCTACCTCGCGATGCTGACGCTCGCGTTCGCGCAGATCGCCTGGGCCATCGTCTACCAGTGGGACGCCTTCACCGGCGGCAGCAACGGCCTCACCGGCGTCTGGCCGGCGGCATGGCTCTCCGACAAGCGCGCCTACTACGCGCTCACGCTCGCGCTGGTGCTGGGCGGCGTCTGGGTGCTGCGGCGCATGCTCCATTCGCCGTTCGGCTACGCGATGCGCGCCGGACGCGATTCGTTCCTGCGGGCCGACGCGATCGGCATCGACGTCAAGCGGATCCAGTGGACGGCGTTCGTGATCGCCGGCCTCTTCGCCGGGCTCGCCGGCGCACTGTTCGCGTTCTCGAAAGGCAGCATCTCGCCGGAGAGCCTGCACGTCGGCAAGTCGATCGACGCGCTCGTCATGGTGCTCCTGGGCGGCGTGCAGACGCTCTCCGGGCCGGTGGTCGGCGCCGCCGTGTTCACCTGGCTCCACGACGCCGTGGCGCGGAGCACCGAGTACTGGCGCGCGATGCTGGGCGCCATCATGCTGATCCTCGTGCTCCTGTTCCCGCAGGGCATCGCGGGCTTCGCGCGCCAGCTCGTCTACGGCCGCCGCGACGCAAAGGCCAACCGGTGAGCGCCCGGGTGCTCCTCGAGGTCGCGGGTCTGTCGAAGTCGTTCGGCGGCGTCAAGGCGGTCGACGGCATCGACTTCACGCTCTCCGCCGGGGAGTTGCTCGCGCTGATCGGGCCGAACGGCGCCGGCAAGTCGACGACGTTCAACATGGTCAACGGGCAGTTGCGCGCGGACACCGGGTCGATCCGTCTCGAGGGCCGCGAGATGATCGGGTTGAAGCCGCGCGAGATCTGGCACCACGGCGTCGGCCGCACGTTCCAGATCGCCGAGACCTTCTCGTCGCTGACCGTGGTCGAGAACGTGCAGATGGCGCTGATCTCGGCCGATGCGAAGCTCTACGCGATGTGGACGCGCGCCCGCGACTATCGGCGCGGCGACGCGCTGGCGCTGCTCGAACAGGTCGGGATGGCGGGGCAGGCGGACCGCCCCTGCAGCGTGCTCGCCTACGGCGACGTGAAGCGGGTCGAACTCGCGATCGCGATGGCGAACCAGCCGAAGCTCCTCCTGATGGACGAGCCGACGGCGGGGATGGCGCCGAAGGAGCGCAACGACCTGATGGCGCTCACCAAGCGGCTCGTCGTCGAGCGCGGCATGGCGGTGCTGTTCACCGAGCACAGCATGGACGTCGTGTTCGCGTACGCCGACCGCATCATCGTGCTCGCGCGCGGCCGGCTCATCGCCGGCGGGACGCCCGCGGAGATCCGCGACGACCCGCGCGTGCAGGAGGTCTATTTCGGCAGCGGACGGACCTTCGAGAAGGCCGCCGCGAAGGGCGCCGCATGAGCGCGCCTCGCGACGGTGCTCCGCTGCTCGAGGTCCGCGGCCTCGCGGCGTGGTACGGCGCCGCGCAGATCCTGTTCGGCGTCGACCTCCAGGTGCGCCGCGGCGAAGTCGTCGCGTTGATGGGCCGCAACGGCGCGGGCAAGTCGACCACGCTGAAGACCGTGATGGGCATGATGGACAAGCGGGGCGGCACGCTCTCGTTCATGGGCGAGGACATCTCGCGCGCCGAACCGCACGAAGTCGCCAAGATGGGTCTGGGGTTCGTACCCGAGGACCGGCGCATCTTCACCGACCTCACGGTCGAGGAGAATCTCGAAGTCGGGCGCCAGCCGGCGCGCCGCTGGCCCGACGGCGGAGCCGCGCCGGTCTGGACGCCTGCCAGGCTCTACGAGCTGTTCCCGAACCTGGGCGAGATGCCCGGCCGGGCGGGCGGGCGCATGAGCGGCGGCGAGCAGCAGATGCTCACGGTCGCCCGCACGTTGATGGGCAATCCGTACCTCGTGCTGCTCGACGAGCCGTCGGAAGGCGTCGCTCCGGTGATCGTCGAGCAGATGGCGCAGATGATCGTCGAACTCAAGAGCGAGGGCGTGAGCATCCTGCTCTCGGAGCAGAACATGCATTTCGCGGAACTCGTGTCCGACCGCGCCTACGTGCTCGAGAAGGGCCAGATCCGCTTCGACGGCACGATGTCGGATCTCGCCGCGAACGAGGAGGTCCGGCGCTCCTATCTCAGCATGTGAGCGTCCTGCACCAGGAGAGCCCCGCGATGAGCGACACCCCGACCGATTACCGCTTCAACGACCAGATCGGCCACCTGCTGCGGCGCGCCTACCAGCGGCACGTCGCGATCTTCCAGCAGGCGGTTCCCGACGCGCAACTGACCGCGGCCCAGTTCGTCGTGCTGTGCACGCTGCGCGACCGCGGCACCTGCCGGATCCCGGCGATCGTCGAGGCGACGGCCATCGACGACGCGTCGGTCCGGGGCATCGTCGAGCGCCTGAAGTGGCGCGGCCTCCTCACCGCGACGCACGAGCCGGGCGATGCCCGGCGCATGGAGGTCGCCCTGACGCCGGACGGCCGGGCGCTGGTCGAGCAGACCGTGCCGTTCGCCCGGGAGATCTCGGAACGCACCTTCGGCGACCTCACCGCCGACGAACGCAGCACCATCGTCGCGCTGCTGCGCAGGCTCTCGGGCCCCGCGGCTTCCTGACCCCCGGCCGGGTTTCCCCCGGGGCGTGGGCCGGCCGGCCCGGTGACGCCCCAGCGTCGTCGGCGTTGGTGCGGGGACCTTCGCACCCGCATCGGCGTCCCCATCGGGCGCCCCGGATAAACGGTTGATCACAAAAGGAAACTCCGCTATCATGCGCGGTCTTTTGCATGAAATCCCGGGGGCGGGGCTTGCCGCGCCATTCCGGGAGCGACCGACCTGACGATCGACGCGGCGGTCGGCCACGGCGTCCCGTGGGCGGGTGTTCCGGCGGAAGCGTTCCGCGCGGCGCACCGGCACGCGGAGGCGCGAGCGGGCCGTCGCGATTCCTGTGCAAAGGGTCGTCCCGCGAGCGCTAACAGCCGGCGTGCGCGGGACGCTGACATCAACCAGCCCGCCGCCGGGCGAGAAACAGGGTTCTCGCGCGGGGCGGCAATGCATCCACGAGGCCAACCCATGGCGACCGCCACCCAGATGTCCGGCTCCACCCCCGTCGAGAACTTCGCCGCGCTGTTCGAGGAATCCCTCGCACGGCAGGAGATGCGCGCGGGCGAACTCATCACCGCGGAAGTGACGCGCGTCGACTACAACGTCGTCGTCGTCAACGCGGGCCTCAAGTCCGAGTCCTTCATCCCGATCGAGGAGTTCCGCAACGACGGCGGCGAGGTCGAGGTGAAGCCCGGCGACTTCGTCACCGTCGCGATCGAGTCGATCGAGAACGGCTACGGCGAAACCAAGCTGTCGCGCGACAAGGCCAAGCGCCTCAAGGCCTGGCACGACCTCGAGCAGTCGATGGAGCAGGGCTCCGTCGTCCAGGGGCTCGTCACCAGCAAGGTGAAGGGCGGCCTGACCGTGATGATCAACGGCATCCGGGCGTTCCTGCCGGGCTCGCTCGTCGACATCCGTCCGATCAAGGACACCTCGCCCTACGAGGGCAAGCAGCTCGACTTCAAGGTCATCAAGCTCGACCGCAAGCGCAACAACGTCGTCGTGTCGCGCCGCGCGGTGCTCGAGGAGAGCCTGGGCGAGGAGCGCGAGAAGCTCCTGTCGACGCTGCAGGAAGGCGCGACCGTCAAGGGCATCGTCAAGAACATCACCGATTACGGCGCGTTCGTCGACCTGGGCGGCATCGACGGCCTGCTGCACATCACCGACCTCGCCTGGCGCCGCGTCAAGCATCCCTCCGAGGTGCTCGCGGTCGGAGACGAGGTGACCGCGAAGGTCCTCAAGTTCGACCAGGAGAAGAACCGCGTCTCGCTCGGACTGAAGCAGCTGGGCGAGGACCCGTGGGTCGGCCTCTCGCGCCGCTACCCGCCCGGCACGCGCCTCTTCGGCAAGGTCACCAACATCACCGACTACGGCGCGTTCGTCGAGATCGAGTCGGGCATCGAGGGTCTCGTCCACGTCTCCGAGATGGACTGGACCAACAAGAACATCCACCCGACCAAGGTCGTGCAGCTGGGCGACGAGGTCGAGGTGATGATCCTCGAGATCGACGAGGACCGCCGTCGCATCTCGCTCGGCATGAAGCAGTGCATGCCGAACCCGTGGGACGAGTTCTCGATGAACCACAAGAAGGGCGACCGCGTACACGGCACGATCAAGTCGATCACCGACTTCGGCGTGTTCGTCGGCCTCCCGGGCGGCATCGACGGGCTGGTGCACCTGTCCGACCTGTCGTGGACCGCGGCCGGCGAGCAGGCGGTGCGCGACTACAAGAAGGGCCAGGACGTCGACGCCGTGGTGCTCGCGATCGACGTCGAGCGCGAGCGCATCTCGCTCGGCATCAAGCAGCTCGAAGGCGACCCGTTCAGCAACTTCGTCGCGCTGAACGACAAGGGCGCCGTCGTGTCGGGCACGGTGAAGAGCCTGGACGCGAAGGGCGCGGTCATCGCGCTCGGCGGCAGCGGCGAGGTCGAGGGCTACCTGCGCGCTTCCGAGGTGTCGCGCGACCGCGTCGAGGACATCCGCCAGCACCTGCGCGAAGGCCAGAAGGTCACGGCGATGATCATCAACGTCGACCGCAAGAACCGGGGCATCAACCTGTCGATCAAGCAGAAGGACCAGGCCGACGAGAGCGAGGCGATGAACCGCATCTCGCAGGAGAACTCGGGCGCCAACACGGGCACGACGAACCTGGGGGCGCTGCTCAAGGCGAAGCTCTCCGACAACAAGACCAACGGCTGACGGGGAACGGTGCCGATGACCAAATCGGAGCTGATCGACCGCCTGGCGGCTCAGTTTCCGCAACTGGTCGCCAAGGACGCCGAACTCGCGGTGAAGATGATCCTCGACGCGATGGCCGAGAGCCTCGCGAAAGGGGAGCGCATCGAGATCCGCGGGTTCGGCAGCTTCGGCCTCAATCACCGGCCGCCGCGCACCGGTCGCAACCCCAAGTCGGGCGAGAAGGTGCACGTGCCCGAGAAGCGCGTGCCGCACTTCAAGGCCGGCAAGGAGTTGCGCGAGCGCGTCGACTTCAAGAAAAATTAGCGTGACCCGCCCGAAGCTCGCTGGGTGCGCCTCTCTTCGAGAGGCACGGCTGCCGCGGCGGCAGGCCGTCCGATGATGGGCGTCGTGCGTTGGCTCGCAGGCGCGGCGCTCTTCCTCGCGCTCCTGTTCCTGTCGCTCGACAATGCGGAAGTGGTGACGCTGCGGTTCTTCCGCGTGGCGAGCTGGCAGGCGCCGCTCGTGTTCGTGGTGTTCGTCACCTTCGTCGCGGGGGTCGCGATCGGGCTCGCGTCCGGGGCCCTCCGCAACGCGCGGCTGAAGCGCCAGGTGCGGCGGCTGCACCGCGAAGCGGCCGCGCCGGCTCCGTCGGGGCCCCCGTCTGCGTCGCCTGCACCCTCCGACGGGCAGCCCCCGTTCGGCATCGGGTAGCCCGCCGCCGGCATGGATTTCGACCTGTGGTGGCTGCTGCCGATCCCCGCGGTGTTCTTCGCGCTGGGCTGGATCGCCGCACGCATCGACATCAAGCACCTGCTGACCGAGTCGCGCGCGCTGCCGCTGTCGTACTTCCGCGGGCTCAATTTCCTGCTGAACGAACAGCCCGACAAGGCCATCGAGTCGTTCATCGAAGTGGTCAAGGTCGATCCGCAGACGGTCGACCTGCACTTCGCGCTGGGCAACCTGTTCCGCCGCCAGGGCGAGATCGAGCGGGCGATCCGCATGCACCAGAACCTGCTCGACCGGCCCGACCTCCCGGCCGACCGGCGCGAGATGGCGAGCTACGAACTCGCGCAGGACTTCCTGCGCGCGGGCATGCTCGACCGCGCCGAGGAGCTCTTCGCGAAGCTCGCCGGCACCGGCCATGAGACGGCCTCGCTCGGCCACCTGGTCTCGATCTACGAGCAGGAGAAGGACTGGGCGAAGGCCATCGAGGTGACCGGCCGCGTCGCCGAGATCAACCGCACGCCCGCGTTCCGCGAGATCGCGCAGTACCACTGCGAACTCGCCCAGGGAGCGCTGGTGCGCTCCGACCTCGCGACCGCCCGGGCCGAGGTCGAGCGCGCGCTCGCGGTGCACCGGGGCTGCGCGCGCGCGAACCTGATCGCCGGCGATATCGCGCTCCAGGCGGGCGACGCCCCGGCCGCGATCGAGGCCTGGCAGAAGATCGAGACGCAGAATCCCGCCTTCCTCGCGCTCGTCGCCGACCGCGTCGCGGACGCCTGCCGCAAGCTCGACGACCGGCCGCGCGCGCTGCGCCTGTTGCGCGCCTGGCAGGAGCAGGCGCCCTCGCTCGACGTGCTGAACGCGCTCTTCTCGATGACATTGGAGACCGAAGGCGCCGACGCCGCGGCCTCGCTCATCAAGCACGAGCTCGCCCGCAACCCCACGCTCCTCGGGCTCGACCGCCTGCTCGAGGCGCAGATCCACGCCGCGCCGCCCGAGCGCCGGCACGACCTCGAACTCGTGCGCGGACTCGTGTCGCAGCACATCAAGCGGCTCGGCATGTATCGCTGCGAGCAGTGCGGATTTCGCGCGCGGCAGTACTACTGGCGGTGCCCGGGCTGCCAGAAGTGGGAAACCTACTCGCCGAAGCGCACCGAGACGCCGGAGGGGTTCGCGTGAGCACGCCCCGCGTCATCGTCGCCCTCGACGTCGCCGACACCGCGAGCGCCCTCGCGCTCGCCTCGAAGCTCGACCCCGCGGCCTGCGCGCTCAAGGTCGGCAAGGAACTCTTCACCTCCGCCGGTGCGGACCTCGTCCGCGAACTCGTCGCGCGCGGTTTCCGCGTGTTCCTCGACCTCAAGTTCCACGACATCCCGAACACGGTCGCGCAGGCTTGCGCAGCGGCGACCCGGCTCGGCGTCTGGATGCTGAACGTGCACGCGTCCGGCGGGAGGGCGATGATGGCCGCGGCGCGCGAGGCGGTCGAGCGCACGGCGCGAGAGGAGGGCATCGCGCGGCCGCTCCTGATCGCCGTGACGGTGCTCACGAGCCTCACGGCCGACGATCTCGCGGCCATCGGCATCGATGCCACGCCCGACGAGCAGGTGCTGCGTCTCGCGCGGCTCGCGCAGGCCGGGGGACTGGACGGCGTGGTGTGCTCGGCACGCGAGGCGGCCACGCTGAAGCGCTCGCTCGGACGCGCGTTCCTGCTCGTGACCCCCGGCATTCGTCCCACGGGCGCGGACCTCGATGACCAGGCGCGCGTGATGACGCCATCGCAGGCGATCGCCGCGGGCGCCGACTACCTCGTGATCGGACGGCCGATCACGGCCCATCCCGATCCGGCCGCGGCACTCGCCGCGATCCGCGCATCGATTCCATCCGAAACGCACGCATGAAGATCACCATGATCGGGACGGGCTACGTCGGGCTCGTCACCGGCACCTGTCTCGCCGAGGTCGGCAACGACGTGCTCTGCCTCGATGTCGACGCGCGCAAGATCGCGGTCCTGAACGGGGGCGGCGTTCCGATCCACGAGCCGGGCCTCGAGGCGATGATCCAGCGCAACGTCGCCGCCGGCCGGCTCCGGTTCACGACCGACGTCGACCTCGCCGTGCGCCACGGCACGCTGCAGTTCATCGCGGTCGGCACGCCGCCCGACGAGGACGGTTCGGCGGACATGCGCCACGTGATCGACGCCGCGCGCGCCATCGGGCGCCGGATGACCGAATGGAGGGTCGTCGTCGACAAGTCGACGGTGCCGGTGGGCACCGCCGACCGCGTGCGCGCCACGATCCGCGAGGAACTCGCCGCGCGGGGCGTCGAGATCCCGTTCGCCGTGGTGTCGAACCCCGAGTTCCTGAAGGAGGGCGCCGCGGTCGAGGACTTCATGAAGCCCGATCGCGTCGTGATCGGCGCGGACGATGAACGCGCGATCGCCGTGCTGCGGGCGGTCTACGCGCCGTTCCAGCGCAGCCACGATCGCCTGATCGTGATGGACCTGCGCTCGGCCGAACTCACCAAGTACGCCGCGAACGCGATGCTCGCCACGCGCATCTCGTTCATGAACGAGCTCGCGAATCTCGCCGACCGCCTCGGCGCCGACATCGAGTCGGTGCGCCAGGGCATCGGGTCGGACCCGCGCATCGGCTGGCACTTCCTGTATCCGGGCGTCGGCTACGGCGGCAGTTGCTTCCCCAAGGACGTGAAGGCGCTCGGCCACACCGCGTCGGCGCACGGCTATCCGCTGCAGCTCCTGTCCGCGGTCGAGGCGGTGAACGAGGCGCAGAAGCTCGTCCTCGTCGACAAGATCGTAGGACGGCTCGGGGCCGATCTCGCCGGCCGCCGCTTCGCGCTGTGGGGACTCGCGTTCAAGCCCAACACCGACGACATGCGTGAGGCGCCGTCGCGCGCGATCATCGATGCGCTCGCGTCGCGCGGCGCGTGCGTGACTGCCTACGATCCGGTCGCGATGCCGGAGGCGAGGCGTGCGCTCGGCGACCGCTCCGCGCTGTCCTACGCCTCGACGCCGATGGCGGCGGCCGAGGGCGCCGACGCGCTCGTCGTCGTGACGGAATGGAAGGAGTTCCGCAGCCCGGACTTCGACGCGCTGAAGCGCGCGCTGCGCGAGGGGCTCGTCTTCGACGGCCGCAACCTCTACGATCCGGCGGTCGTGCGCGCCGCGGGGCTCGAGCATTTCTCGATCGGTCGGCGCTGACGCGAACCCGCGGCCGCCGGGGCTAACGGGGTAGCGGTCCCGGCGCCCGCCAGTTCATATGGCTTTTCGTATGGCCGCGGCGTAGGATCGCGTCATGGGCCATTCCCGATTCGGCTGGGATCACGCCAAGGATCGGGCGAATGTCCTGAAGCACGGCGTGGATTTCGTCACGGCGCGCCTCGCGTTCCTCGACGCGCGTCGCGTAATCGCCGAGGACACGGCGCACAGCTCGCGCGAGAAGCGCTACTTCTGCTTCGGGCGGGTGGGCGGCGGCATCCTGACCGTTCGATTCACCTACCGCTCCGGCATCATTCGCATCATCGGGGCCGGCTATTGGCGCAAGGGCAGGCAGATCTATGACCGCGAGAATCAAGTACAGCGATGAACCGATCGGCGACCCGCGGGTCGTGCCCGATTTTCTTCCCCCGCCCGAGGAACTCGCGTTTCGCGAGGACGGCGTGAAGATCACGCTCGCGCTGAGCCGGAGAAGCGTCGAGTTCTTCAAGCGCGAGGCGCAGAAGTACAACACCCAGTATCAGCGCATGATCCGCCGACTCCTCGACGCGTATGCGGAGCGCTACCAGCAACCACCTGGCGCGCGATCCACCGAACGCCGGTCGGCGAGCCTTCGCCCTCGTGGCGGTCGCAAGATGCCATGAGCGACGGACCGCAGTCGAATAGCCGCCCACGCCTCATGCCCCTATAATCGCGACGCCTCGCGACGCATCCCCGATGACGCCTCCCGCCCCGCCCGCACGCTTCTCCGCCTGGCGCGAACGCGTGCGCGCGGCGAACGTGCTCGTGGTCGGTGACGTGATGCTCGACCGCTACTGGTTCGGCGCGGTCGACCGGATCTCGCCCGAGGCGCCGGTCCCCGTGGTGCACGTGGAGCGCACCGAGGAGCGGCCCGGCGGCGCCGCGAACGTCGCGCGCAACGCCGCGGCGCTCGGGGCGCGGGCCGCGCTCCTGTCGGTGGTCGGCGTCGACGAGGCGGGCCGCGCGCTCGAGGCGCTGGTCGCCTCCGACGGCATCGCCGCCTCGTTCCACCACGACAGTACGCTGCCGACGACGGTGAAGCTGCGCGTCATCGGCCGCCAGCAGCAACTGCTGCGCATCGACTTCGAGACCCGGCCGTCGCAGGAGATCCTCGCGGCCAAGCTCAAGGACTTCGGCGTGCGCGTGCGCGCCTGCGACGTCGTCGTCCTGTCCGACTACGGCAAGGGCGGGCTCGCGCACATCGCGACGATGATCGGCCAGGCGCGCGAGGCGCGGCGACCGGTGCTCGTCGATCCCAAGGGCGACGATTGGGCGAAGTACCGCGGCGCGACACTCGTCACGCCCAACCGCGCCGAGTTTCGCGACGTCGCCGGACGCTGGCGCGACGAGGCGGACCTCGCCGCGAAGGCGGAGCGCGTGCGCGGCGACCTCGAACTCGAGGCGCTCCTCATCACGCGCTCGGAGGAGGGGATGAGTCTCTACACCTCCGCGGGCGCGCTGCACATCCCGGCGCAGGCGCGCGAGGTGTTCGATGTCTCCGGCGCCGGCGACACGGTGATCGCGACCGTCGCGACGCTGCTCGCCGCCGGAGCCCCGCTCGCCGACGCGGTGCGCATCGCCAACGAGGCGGCCGGCGTCGTCGTCGGCAAGCTCGGCACCGCAGTCGTGCAGCCGTCGGAACTCGCCTGACCGGCGGCCCCGCCCGGGCGGCCCGAGGCATGGCGAAGCCGAAGACCCTCTACGCCTGCACCGAGTGCGGCGGCGCCTCGCCCAAGTGGCAGGGGCAGTGCCCGCATTGCGGCGTGTGGAACACGCTGGTCGAGAGCGCGACGGCGCCCGCGCCGACGCGGTTCGCGTCGGTGGCGGGCGCGAGGTCCGCCGTGCAACCGCTCGCGGCGATCGTCGCCCGCGAGCGGCCACGCTTCCCGACCGGCCTCGAGGAGTTCGACCGCGTGCTGGGAGGCGGACTCGTTCCCGGCGCGGTGATCCTGCTCGGCGGCGATCCCGGCATCGGCAAGTCGACGCTGCTGCTGCAGGCGAGCGCAGCAATCGGCGCGTCGCGCACGGTGCTCTACGTCACCGGCGAGGAATCCGCTGACCAGATCGCGCTGCGCGCCGACCGGCTCGGACTCGTCAACGCGCCGGTCGAACTCTTGGCCGAGGTGCAGGTGGAGGCCATCGTCGCGGCGATCGACACGTCGAAGCCGGAGGTCGTCGTCGTCGACTCGATCCAGACCGTCTACACCGAAGCGCTCACGAGCGCGCCCGGCAGCGTCTCGCAGGTGCGCGAGTGCGCGGCGCAGTTGACGCGCCTCGCGAAGCAGCGTGGCATCGTCGTGGTGTTCGTCGGCCACGTGACCAAGGACGGCGCGATCGCCGGCCCCCGTGTGCTCGAGCACATCGTCGACACCGTGCTCTATTTCGAGGGGGACGCTCATTCGGCGTTCCGGCTCGTGCGCGCGATCAAGAACCGCTACGGCGCCGCCAACGAACTCGGCGTGTTCGCGATGACCGAGCGGGGCCTGCGGGGCGTGTCGAACCCGTCCGCGCTCTTCCTCTCGCAGCACGGCGAGCCGGTCGCGGGCTCGGCGATCGTCGCGTCGCTGGAAGGCTCGCGACCGCTGCTGGTCGAGATCCAGGCGCTGGTCGATGCAGCCGGCGGTTCGGGCCCGCGCCGTCTCGCCGTCGGCCTCGATCCGCAGCGTCTCGCGCTGCTGCTGGCGGTCCTGCACCGCCACGGCGGGGTCGAGGTGGCGGGGCACGACGTGTTCGTCAACGCCGTGGGCGGCGTGCGGATCGACGAGCCCGCGGTCGACCTGGCGGTGCTCCTCGCGATCGATTCGTCGCTTGCCAATCGTCCGCTGCCCGCCAAGCTGGTCGTATTCGGCGAAGTGGGGCTGGCGGGGGAGATCCGCCCGGTGCAGCGCGGGCAGGAGCGGATCCGGGAGGCCGCGAAGCTCGGCTTCCGCACGGTGCTGTGTCCCGCCGCGAACCGGCCGAAACAGCCGGTCCCGGGGATCGAGGTGGTCGCGTTCGAGCGGGTCGGCCCGGCGATCGGCTGGCTGAAGGACGTGTGACGCGCCGGGAGGTTTCACGAGTTGAGGTCGATTCGAAGGCGTGTCGCCCTGCGTGTTTCACGTCGTAGAAGACCCCTGCAATAGCATCTGTATATCATTGATATAAGTAGTATTTATTTAACACCATGACCACGAGCACCGAGCCCGTAGACGCGCTTCGCAACCGCTACCTGGACCTCCTCCGCGACAGCCTGGTCGGACTCGTCCACGAGGATCCGTCGCTCGAGGAGCGCGTCTCCGGCGGCGAGATGCCGTTCGACCGCGAGCGCCGCTCGGAAGGCAAGGACTGGCCATCGTCGGCGCTGTCGATGATCGGCGCGAAGCGGATGCTGCAGTTGCAGCGCGCTGCGGAGTTCGTGATCGAGCGCGGCATTCCGGGCGATTTCATCGAAACCGGCGTCTGGCGCGGCGGCGCGTGCATCCTGATGCGCGCCGTGCTGGCGGCGCATGGCGTGACCGACCGTCGGGTGTGGGTCGCCGATTCGTTCGCGGGCCTCCCGGCCCCGGACGCCGCGCGCTACCCGAAGGACGCCACCAACCACCTCCATGTCTATCCGCAACTCGCGGTGTCGGCAGACCAGGTGCGGGAGAATTTCCGGCGCTACCGCCTGCTCGACGACCAGGTGGTCTTCCTCGAAGGCTGGTTCCGCGACACGCTGCCCACCGCCCCGATCGGGCGCCTGGCAGTCCTGCGGATGGACGGCGACCTCTACGAATCGACGATGGACGCGTTGACCGCGCTCTACGACAAGGTGGTGCCCGGCGGGATCGTCATCGTCGACGACTACGGCATCCTCGAGAGCTGCCGATCGGCGGTCGAGGACTTTCGGCGCGAACGCGGGATCGTCGAGACGATCTACTCGATCGACGACAGCGGCGTGCACTGGCAGAAGCAGCGCGCCGCGTGATCCGCCATGCGATCGGCCGCCCGCGGATCGGGCGGGCAGGGCGTAGAATCGGCCGCGAGGGAACGCGATGACGACTCGACCCGATCGCAACGCAGGCCCGAACGTCCGCTGGCCGCTCGCGGCAGCGGTGGCGCTCGCCGTCGCCGGAGCAGGGGGCGAGGCGCTCGCCCAGCCGGTGACGGCTGCGTCCGACGGCCCGGTTTCCGCCCCTGCGGTCGCGCCGGTGTCCCTCGAGCACAGCCTCCTCGCCGACGCCCGGTTTCCCGCGCCTTCCGTCCGTATCGACGCGAGCGACATCTTCGCCCTCGACGACGCGATGAAGGCCTACCTGCACGACCAGGTCATGCCGAAGGTGGCGGTGAAGGGCCGCCAGCACGCGCTGATCGGCGCGCTGTACACGAAGAACGAGCTGAAGCTCGCCTACGACTCGACGATGACGCGCAGCGCGTCGCAGGCGTTCGCGGACCGCTCCGGCAACTGCCTGTCGCTCGTGATCATGACCGCGGCGTTCGCCAAGGCGCTCGATCTCGAGGTCAATTACAACCGGGTGCTGGTCGACGAGGCGATCGGACGCGAGGGCGACATCTACCTCGCGATCGGCCACATCAACCTGACGCTCGGGCAGCGCGGCTCCGGCGCGATGGAATCGCGCTTCAAGGCGGGCAGCCGGTACCTCGAGCCCGATCGCATGACGGTCGACTTCCTGCGACCCGAGGACATCCGCTCGGTGCGCACGCGGCCGCTCGACGAAGCGACGGTCGTCGCGATGTATCTCAACAACCGCGCGGTCGAGGCGCTCGCGACGGGCGCGATCATCGACGCCTACTGGTGGGCGCGCGAGGCGGTCATCCAGGACCCGACCTTCCTGCCGGCGGTCAACACGCTCGGCGTCGTCTACGCGCGCCACCACGACGAGGTGGAGGCCGAGCGCACGCTGCGGTACGTCCTCGCGCGCGATCCGGGCAACACGCTCGCCATGTCGAACCTGGTCACGGTGCTCGCCGAGACCGGCCGCGCCGAGGAGTCGCGCAAGCTCGCGGCGGCGCTCGTCACCCTGGACCCCGAGCCGCCGTTCAGCTGGTTCCTGCGCGGCCGGGAGGCTATGCGCGCAGGCGACCTCTGGACCGCGCGCGACGCGTTCGCGCGCGAGGTCGCGCGCGCGCCGGACTTCCACGAGTTCCATTTCTGGCTCGCGCTCGCGTACTTCGGGCTGCGCCAGGATGCGGCCGCGCGCGCGGAACTCGAACGCGCGGCCGAGTTGAGCACGACCCGGCGCGACCGCGACCGGTACGAGGCGAAGCTCGCAGGTCTCGCGCGACCGAAATCCCAAGTGCGCTGAGGACGCCGCCCGGACGTCCCGCCGGGGTCGGATCCGGGGCGGCAGGGATTGCGGGGCGTTGGTGCGTGCGTTCGTGCGTATAATTGTTATTATGTAAAGTATTGGGGCCTGATGCCTCCGCCTGCGATCCCGCGTATTCCCGCGGATCGATGACCCTTCCGATCCCCGGTCCTGCAATCACCGCGGCGCGGTCAACAGCCGCTCGGCGTGCTTGAGCGCCCAGGCCAGTGTCCGCGGAACCGCGAGCGACCCATGGCGCTCGGCGACCGGCTGCAGGAAAGGGTCTCCAGCGACGATCCTGTCGCTGACCGGCCTCCAATCCACCGGCGGCACGCTGTAGTTCACCGCGAAGAGTTCGAGCAGCGCGTCGTCGAGCGCCGCGCCGTTGCAGATGGCGTCGAACGCGTCGCGCCACTGGCCGGCCTGGGCCACGCGCCGGCGCTCCTGCGCGACGAGCGACAGCCAGTTGGTCGCCACCTTGAGCGCGTACTGCCCCGGCGAGCGGATCGGCACATGAGCGAACGCGAGTTCACCGGCGGGAACCGGGTGCGGCGGAGGAACCACGACGCCCGGACGCGCGGCCTCGAGGACGTGTTGGCCGAAGCTGACCTCGATGCCCGGGGTCATCAGGGCCGCGCGCGGTATCGCCATCTTGCGAAAGGCGTGGCCGGGGTCGGTGACGACCCGCGGTCGGGCGAGCCGCTCGGCCAGCGGTCGACCGGCGTCGAACTCGGGAAGGAAAGTCGGCCAGTCGAGCTGCCCTGCCCGGTCGGTCGGCAGTCCCGCGAGCGTCCGATGCAGCGCCTCGCGCGAGGGCGCCGCGATGAACTCGTCGGCGTCGATCACGAAGAACCAGTCGAAGTCGGAACCGAGCAGCCAGTGGCGCAAGAGCGAGTTGATCATCGGCTTCTGGCGGTATTTCGGGTTGCCGTCCTGCGTGATGCTGATCGGCAGGCCCTCGGCGGCGAGCGCCGCGAGGATGGCGCTGGTGCCGTCGGTCGATGCGTGGTCGATGATCGCGAGGCCGTCGAGGTACGCGAGGTTGTGCCGCACCATCAGTTCGATGATGTCGGACTCGTCGCGGACGACGGCGAGGCCGAGAAGGCGCATGGACCGCGGGCGCCGCTCTACTTCGCGAGCACCACGCCCGACTCGCGGATGACGCGCGGCCAGCGGGCGACGGCCTCGCGAATCTCCGCCGCGAATGCCTCGGGCGACGGCGACAGCGGCTCCATGCCCATCTGCGTGAAGCGTTCGCGGACATCGGGCAGCATGACGATGCGCGCGAACTCGGCATTGAGCCGGGCGATCACCGCCGGCGGCGTTCCCGCAGGAGCGAGCACCCCGTTCCACGGCGCCATCGCCGCTTGCGGGAAACCGAGTTCCACGATCGTCGGGACGTCCGGGAACGCCGAGACCCTGCGCTCGCGCATGACCGCGAGCGCGCGGACCTGCCCGCTCTCGAGGTAGGGGTTGAGGGGGCCCAGCGACGTCACGTAGACCGGGACTTCCCCCGAGAGCAGGTCCTGCCTCGCCTGGGCGGAATTCCCGTAGGGCACGTGCAACATGGGCGCATCGGCCTTGAGCGCGACGAGGCTCATCGCGAGATGGTGGATCGAGCCCACGCCCGCGGTCGCGTACGCGATGCCGCCGGGCGTGCGCCTCGCCCGTTCCAGCAGATCGGAGAGCGTCGACACGCCCGGCTTCGCGCTCACGAGGATCACGGCCGGCGGCTCCGCGAGTTTCGCCACCGGAGCGTACGACACCAAGGGATCCACCGCGGCGGATCCCATCGTCAGCGGGAGGAGCGTGATCAGCGAACCGGTGAACAGCAACGTGTAGCCGTCCGGTTTCGAACGGGCGACCTGCCGGCCGCCCAGGTTTCCGGAGGCGCCCGGGACGTTCTCGACCACGACCGGCTGCGCCAGTGCGTCGGCGAGCTTGCCCGCGACCAGGCGCGCCGCGGTGTCGATCTGCGTCCCTGCTCCGAACGGCACCACCATCGTGATCTGGCGGTTCGGATATGGCGCGGGGTCCGCGGCCCGAGCCGGCGCCGTCGCCAGCTCGTGCGCGCCGCAGAGCGCCGCGGTGAGAAGCAACGCCTCCGCACCCGGAAACCTGCCGGGAATCGTGGACCGAGGGAAGTGGCGTGCGCCGGACATCGCGCCGCGGATTGTAGCGTCGGTTCAGCGACCACGGGCGCGATTCCCGGGGCGGGTTCGCAACACCTTGCCCGCGGCGCTGCGCGGAAGCGCGTCGACGATGCGGATCCGTCGCGGTGCACGCGCGCCGAGCGCATCGCGGACCATCGCGAGGAGTTCGGCTTCGGTCGCGCCTCCCCGACGAAGGAGTTCGACGTCCGCCACCGGAATGTCGCCGAACGCGCCCGAGGGCTGCGCATACGCCAACGCGGCGCGCACGGCAGGATGGGTCTCGAGGACGACCTCGATCTCGGCCGGGTGGATGTTGATCCCCGAGAGACTCATCATCTCGTCGATGCGACCGGCGAGCCACAATCGCCCGTCGCGATCGAGTCGGCCGAGATCGCCAGGGTGATACCAGCCGCCGCGAAAGTGCCGGGCCGTGGCTTCCGGGTCGTCGAGAAACCCGCCGCCCATCGTCGCGCCGCGCACGCGGATTTCGCCGGCCTCCTCCGACGCGACCGGACGGCCATCCGCGCCGATGATCTCCACCTCGATTTCCGGCACGGGCCAGCCGACGCTGTCGTCGTCGATGTCGGGGGAAGCGCCGGGCCCGTCGAGCGTCGATGCGATGCGGCCGAATTCCGACGCGCCGTAGTGCACGTGGAGCGGCAGGCCGTGATGCGCGCGAAAACGCCTGCGCAACGCCGACGGAATCCGCGTGCCGCTGCCGTGCACGATCGTGCCTGACGGCAGGGGAATCGCGTCGTCCTGCACGAGACCCATCGCCTCGAGCACCGTCAGCTCGAGATGGGTGGGGTTCATCGCGCGGCACAGGGCGCCGGTGGACATCCTGGTCCGCGGCGCCTGCAGGATCGACGTGACTCCGAGCCACGCCGCATACAGGCGCCGCACATGCCCGGCCCGATGCTCGATCGCGTGCGACACGTACAAACGCTGTCGCGCGTTCCCGCGCTCCGACCGATGCACCGTCGTGGCACGCCAATCCACCGCCGCGAGATCCAGGTCGTAGATCTTGGCGCGGCCGGTGGTGCCCGAACTCGTGAACAGGAACCTCGGCCCATCCTGTCCGCCGTCGAGCGGTACCGCTGGCCGCACGGACGGCGAATCGCTCGACTCGGCGCTGCCCAGCACGATGACCGCGATGCCCGGCACCGCGTGCGCCGGATCGCTGACGACAACGCGCCTGACCGCGAGACGCCGGGCGAGGTCGATGCGCATTCCGAGCGGCGCGTGCGTCGCGAGGATCACCTGCCGGAGCCCGAGTGCCGCGAGCGCGAGGCTCACGATGAGATGCCCGGTTTCGTCCGGCACCGAGAAGCCGACGGTGTCGCCCGGCGCGCAGCCGTCGCGAACGAGCCTCGCCGCGCAGGCGTCCACGAGATGGACGAGTTCCGGGTAGCCGATCTCGCGGCCGGGCATGGCGATCGCGGCCACGGAATCGTGGAGCGCGTGTTCGCCGAGGCGCGCGCGTAGCGGGTTCATGGGCCGGCGGACAGCGGCGACGTCGCCGCCTGACCGCGATCATGCTCCGAAAGTCAGTCCGGCGAGCGGAATGTCGGAGCCTCGCCGCGCGATCGCATCGGCGACGATGCGGCCGCTCCCGAGCGCGAGCGTCCAGCCCAGCGCGCCATGGCCGACGTTGAGATAGAGGTTCGCGACGGGCGCGGCCCCCAGGATCGGACTGCCGAGCGGCGTCGCCGGGCGCAGGCCGCACCAGGGCGCGAGGCGTTCGAGCGGCAGCGAATAGTCGGTCGCGTCGGGAAACGCCGCGCGCGCCTCCGCGAGCAATTGGCGCAGGCGGACCGGGTCGGGCGCCTGGGACCAGCCCGCGATGTCGGCCATGCCGGCGACACGCAGCGTGGGCGACCCCGCAGACTCCAGCGGCGCGTAGACCACCTTGCGCTTGAAGTCGGTCACCGACAGCTTCGGCGCCGGGCCGGTCACCGGGAAGGTCAGGCTGTAGCCTTTGAGCGGATAGACCGGCAGGCGCAGGCCCAGCGGCTTGACGAGCCGGCCCGATGCGCTCCCCGCCGCGACGACGAACGCGTCGGCGTCGATCGGCCCCGACGAGGTGTCGACGCCGACCACGCGCTGGCGCTCGGCGACGAGACTTCGCACCTGCGTGCCGAGTTCGAAGCGCACCCGCGAGCCGTCCTGCATCAGCAAACGCTCGAGCCCGACGCAGAAACGGTAGCAATCGCCGACCTCCTCGCTCGGCGTGAGGATGCCGCCCACGAGGCGCGCGCCCAACCCGGTGGTACCACCGCCGAACGCGTCCTCGAGCGCGAGGCACCCGTCGCGGTCGAGCGCCTCCTGCTCGCAGCCGAGCGACCGTTGGTAGTCGACCAGGTCGCGCGCGTGCGCGAAGCCGTCGGGGTCGGAGTGCACGACGAGCTTGCCGTTGCGCGCATGCGCGAACTCGATCGACCCCGACGCGACGAAGTCCTGCATCAGGCGCCGGCTGTAGAACGACAGCGCGAGCAGGCGGCGCGTCGTCCGCTCCGAGGTTCTCTGGTTGCACGCCAGCACGAAGCGCAGCAGCCAGCGCCATTGGTCCGCGTCGAACTGCGGGGTGAAGCGCAGCGGCGAATCCCGACGCAGCAGCCAGGGCGGGATCTTCGGCAGGACTCCGGGACCGGCGAGCGGCGCAACGTAGCTGTACGAGAGTTGCGCGCCGTTCGCGAAGCTCGTTTCGAGCGCGACGCCTTCGTTCCGGTCGATCACGGTCACCTCGTGACCGTCGCGCGCGAGCCACCACGCGGTGGACAGTCCGATGACCCCGGCTCCGAGGACGGCTACCCGCATCGCGACGGTCAGCCCCGCGCCGCGTCGACCACAGCTTGTGCCATCGCGTCCTGCACCGACGCGACGTCGCCCAGGGCCACGCTCGTGCGCACCCGCACACCGGGATGGTCGTGCGCGACCGCGTCGACGAGCTTCGGCACGTCGCTTCGCACGTGCCCGCCGACGCCGAGGAACGCGGGCACCACGACGAGTTCGTCGCAACCGGCGTCGACGAGCCTTTGGGCGGCTTCGGGAAGGTCCGGCGACAGGTGGTCGAGGAAGGCGAGCATGAGCGGCAAACCGGGCTCCAGTGCCGCGCAACGGATCGCCAACGCTTCCAGCGGCTCGGACCAACGCGGGTCACGCGCACCGTGAGCGAGCAGGAGGACGCCGCGCCGGGACATGCGCCGATTATAGAAGAGGCGTCCGAAGGCGCCTCGCGCCCGCGCGGTATCATCGACGGATCGGCCCGTCCTCGCCGAAGCCCTTCCCCGCCGTGCTTCCGCTGTTCGCCCTTCCCCGCCACGACCAGCGCCCCTGGATCGAGGCGCAACTGAAAAAGCCGGTGCCGCTCACCGCGCTCGGCCTCTCGGACGGTTTCCGCCTGCCGGGGCGCGAAGGCAAGGCGACGCCCGCTGCGGTGCTGGTGCCGCTCGTCAATCGCGCGGACGGACTCACCGTGCTGTTCACGCAACGCAGCGCCGATCTCCCCGACCATCCCGGCCAGATCAGTTTCCCGGGCGGGCGGATGGAACCCGGGGACGCCGACGCGGGAGCAGCCGCGCTTCGGGAGGCACGGGAGGAGGTCGGACTTCCCGGTTCGCGCGTGTCGCTCCTGGGCGAGCTCGCGAGCTACGAAACGGTGACCGGTTACCGCGTCACGCCGGTCGTGGGATGGGTCGAGCCGCCGTTCCCGATCATCGCCGATCCGGTCGAGGTCGCCGACGTGTTCGAGGTGCCGCTCACCTTCCTGCTCGACCCGGCGAACCAGCAGCGCAATTTTCGAATGCAGGGGCTCGTGCGGCGCGATTTCTGGGCGATTCCCTGGGGCGAACGCTACATCTGGGGTGCCACGGCTGCGATGCTGATGATCCTCGACCACACGTTGCGCGGATCGGCCGTGCACCGCAGGCCGGGCGGTCGGCGCCGGACTCCCTGAACCCGTTACACGCGCCGCGACCGGCGTCCGCAGCACGGGCGCGGCGCCTCATGCGGCCGCCCGCCCGCGTGCGACGAACGGGGACAGTTCCTCGCACACGCGCTCGAACTCGCGTTCGAGTTCGAGTGCCGCGAGTTCGAGCGCCGCTCCGTCGTCATCGGCCCGTCGCCGCAGGATCTCGCACAGGTCGAGCGCCGACTTCGCGCGGACGATCGCGAGCGAACCGGCGAACGCATGGAGCGCCTCGCGCAGCTGGCGGCGCGACCGCGTGCGCACTGCGCTCACGATGCGGGCGCACTGGGCGGTTCCCTCGGTTCGGAAGAGCTCGAGCGTGGACGCGAGGGCCGCGGGGTCGCGTCCGATCGCCTCGAAAAAGGCATGGGGGTCGCAGCGGGGCGAGGTCACCGGGCGCCCCGCCCAAGCGCGTGGTCGACCGCGGCGACCAGGGCCTCGCGCGTCGCGGGCTTGACGACGATGGCGTCGAACCCGGCGCGCCGGAACGCGGCTTGCTGGACTGGTACGGCGAACGACGTGTGGGCGAGCACCGGGAGCGTGCGCAGTCCCGATCGGGCCCGGATGGCGTCCAGGAGGTCGACGCCGCTCATGCCGGGCATCGCGATGTCGGTCAGCACGAGGTCGGGGCGTTCGACGTCGAGCCGGGCGAGCGCCGCGGCTCCGGAAGGCTCGACCGCGACGTCGTGCCCGGCGTGGGCGAGCTGAAGCCGCGCGAGGGTGGCGTTGAGCGGGTTGTCGTCCACGACCAGGATCTTCGCCATGCAGTGGGCCCTCAGCCGGCAGGGCGGCGATGCTCGCCCCGCGAACGTTGTCGGCCCCGGAAGCGGGAACTTGAGGGTCGAGGCTCAACATTTCCGCTGCCGCGCCGATAACGGGTCATTCGCCGGCCCTCGTTCGCGGACTCGCCACCGATGCCAGACGCGCTCAACCACATTCTGCTCGTCGAGGACGCGGAGGACGACGCCGCGCTCCTGATCGCCGAACTCTCGCGGCTCGACCGGGTGCTCGCCTTCCGTCGCGTCGAGACCGCCGAGGAGATGGTCTCCGCGCTCGACGAACGGTCCTACGACCTCGTCATCTGCGATCACCGACTGCCCCGCTTCGACTCTCGCGGCGCGCTCGCGATCATGCGATCCCGCGCGCCGGAGACGCCGTTCATCATCATGAGCGGGACCCTCGCCGAGGCCGAGGCGGCCGCGGCGATGGATTCGGGCGCCCAGGACTACATCGACAAGGGCAACCGCACGCGTCTCCTTCCGGTCGTCGAACGTGAGCTCCGCAACACGGGCCTGCGTCGCGCCAAACGGGACATCGAACAGAGTCTCGTCCACCTCACCTACCACGACACGCTCACCGGTCTCGCCAACCGGGACATGATGGCGCGCCTCATCGAGCACGCCGCCGCGCGGCCCGGCGCCCGCTCCCGGCTCGCGCTTCTGTTGCTCGACCTCGACCGATTCCGCCGCATCAACGATTCGTTGGGCCACACGGCGGGCGACCGCCTGCTCGCGGCGGTCGCGTTCCGCCTGCGCGAACGCTTCGGCGGGGCCGCGACGGTCGCGCGGCTGGGGGAAGACCGCTTCGCCCTGCTCTACGCGGACCTGGGCCACGCGGCGGAAGCGACCGCGGCGGCCGAACGGGTGAGCGCGTCGTTCGCCGAGGTGTTCCCGGTCAACGGCGACGAGCTCTCGATCAGCGCGTCGATCGGCATCGCCATCTACCCCGACGACGAATCGGATCCGCAGGAACTCGTCCACGCGGCGGAGCGTGCGATGCGCGACGCCAAGCAGGCGGCGCCCGGCGCGATCCGCCGTGCCGTCGCGCCGGCGCCATCGCGCGGCGCCGCGCGGGTCCGGCTCGAGGGCGCGCTGCGTCAGGCCGCGGCAAGACAAGAGTTCTTCCTCGTACATCAGCCGCTCGTGCGGACCTTCGACCGCCGCCCGCTGGGAAGCGAGGCGCTGATTCGCTGGCGCCATCCGCAACTCGGCGTGCTCGCGCCGGACCGGTTCCTGCCGCTCGCGGACGAGCTCGGGATGCAGGGCGACATCGGGCGCTACGCGCTCGGTACCGCGTGTCGGGAGGCCAGCGCCATGAGGGCCGAAGGCCTCGGCGAACTGACCGTGGCCGTGAACGTCTCGGCCATGGAGTTCCGGCGATCCGGATTCGCCGACGAAGTGCTGCGCGCGCTCACCGAGAGCGGCCTTCCCGGCGATCGGCTCGAGCTCGAGATCACGGAGACGGCGGTCATGCAGGACGCCGGCGCGTCGATCGCGGCGCTGCGTCGCCTCAAGCGAATGGGGGTGTCGATATCGGTCGACGACTTCGGAACCGGCTACTCGTCGCTCTCCTATCTCCGGCGCCTGCCGATCGACATCCTGAAGATCGACCGCAGTTTCCTCGCCGACCTCACCCGGCAGAGCGACAACCACGCGATCGTCCGCACGATCGTGGCCCTCGCCAAGACCCTCCGGCTCGGCATCGTCGCCGAGGGCGTCGAGACCATCGACCAGTTCACGCTGCTCGCCGACCTCGAGGTCGACCGCGTGCAAGGCTACCTGTTCGGCGTGCCCGGCCCGCACTCCTCGATCGCGCGGCTCGCGCGGAGCGTGGCACCGGCGCCGTTCCTCAACGCTACCAGCGCGGCATCGCGGGCTGCCTGACGCACGAAGTCGTCGAGACGCTGCCGGTCCCCGGAAGGCGCGGGCCGGACGTTTCGGGAGGCGTGATGGAATCCGGCGGGGACGCGGCTCAGACGCCGCGTTCGCATCCGCCGCGGATGCGGCGGGCTCGCACGGCTGCTCAGGCGGCGCGGCCGAGCTGCCCCGCCCAGGTCATTGCGTGGAGCTGGACGTGCAGGAGGCGGCTGCGATCGACCGCGGGCAGCGCCTCGAGCACCGAGCGTACTTCGACGCCGTCGGGTCGTTCCAGCGCGATGGCGAGGCGCAGGAGCGCGCCGAGCCGGCCCTCGCGGCGCAGGAGCGCCGCGCACACCGGGTCGGGCAGGCCGAGCGATGCGACGATCTCCTCGATCGGGATCCCGAGCAGCGCGTCCATCGGCGACAGGATGCCGGTCATGAACGCGAGATCGGCGGCCTGGCGGTCGGCGCCCTGCATCGATGTCGCGACCAGTTCCATCAACTTGCCGCGCACGGCGGCGAGCTGCAGGAGCGGGCTCGACAGCGACCGGTTGCCTCGGTCGGCCGTGTACAGCAGCAGCTGCAGCCAGACGGTGAGCTGCCGCAGGCCGAGCATGGTCAACGCGTGGCGCAGCGAGGTGATCTTCTGACCCCGCGTCAACCCGGCCGAGTTGACCAGGCGCAGCAGGCCTACCGACAGCGTGGGATGGCGTTTGAACTCGGCCTCGATCCTGGCGAGTTCGCCGTCCTGCGCGGCCAGCGTGAGGATGCGCATCAGCGCGAGCTGGGCGGGCTGTGCGCGCCGCGCGGACAGGACCTGCGGTCGGGCGAAATGGAAACCCTGGAAATACGGAAAGCCGAGCGACCGGGCGAGCTCGAACTGCTCGGCGGTCTCGACCTTTTCGGCGACGAGCGTCACCCCCAGGGGCCGCAGCTGTGCGACGATCTCCGGGACCAGCAGCGGATCGAGGTTGTGGAAGTCGACCTTGACCACGTCGATCGCGTCGCCGAGCGATTCGAGCTCGTCGAAGTTGCCGATGAAACTGTCGACCGCGATCCTGAACCCGCGCCGCCGCAGCGCCGAACAGCGCTCCGCGGTCGCCGACTCGATCATCCGCCGTTCGAGGAGTTCGAGCACGATGCGCCGCGGCGGAAGCGTCTCGAGCAGGTCGCTCTCGAGGAACTCCGCGTCGACGTTGAGGAAACCGTCGAGCGGTCCCAGCACGCGATCGAGCCCGATGTCGCCCAGGGCGTGCGCGATGACTGTCGATGTCGCAACGACGTCGTCGCGCACCGTCGCCGCGTCGGTGTCGGCCGAGCGGAACAGGATTTCGTAGGCTACGAGTTCGCGCGCAGCATCGAGGATCGGCTGTCGGGCGAGATAGATGGTGTCGGTGCCGTGGGAGGGCAACGAGGGTTCTGCCGGTGCCATGGGTGCGCTGCGGGTCATCGTCGATGCGGCGCCGGACCGAAGCGCGCCACCGTCTCCCCGAACTATCGGATTCGACGGCGCAAACTTGAGCCGGCTGCGGCTACAATCGCGGTGCGCTCGCCCCGTCGCAGGACCGGGCGGGCCCTCGCCGACCCATGCCCGCACCCGTCGAAAGCCTGTCGCTCCTCGTCGTCGAAGACTCCGAGGACGACTACGCGCTGATCATCGCGAGCCTCGGCAGGGCCGTGCCGCAGTTCGTCGCGCAGCGCGTCGACTCCGCCGGCGCGCTTCGGGACGCGCTCGCTGCCGGGCTGCCCGACGCAGTCATTTCCGACCACCGCTTGCCGCGCTTCTCCTCGTTCGAAGCGCTGAAGCTGGTCCGATCGTTCGACGCCGAACTGCCGTTCATCATCGTCTCCGGCACGATCGGCGAGCACACCGCGGTCGAGGCGATGCGCGAAGGCGCCAGCGACTACCTGATGAAGGACGACCTGACGCGGCTCGCACCGGCGCTCGTTCACGCGCTCGATGCGGCGGCGGTTCGCAGACGGCGTCGCGAGGTCGAGGCGGCGCTGGTCGACAGCGAGGCGCGCCTGCGGGCGCTCGCCGCGAATCTGCCGGGCATCGTCTTCCAGGTCGAGAAGGTCGGCGGCGAGTTCCGGCTGCTCTACGTGAGCGACGGCGCGCGTCGGTTGCTCGGCATCGATCCGGAGACCCTCGTCGCGGGGCCGGCGGCGCTTTTCGATCGCCTGCCCTCGGCGGAGGTGCAGCAGGTCGTCGCCGCCTTTCGGGGCGCCGTCGAGCACGCGGCGCCGGTACGTTGGGTCGGTCGCGTGCCGCTGCGCGAACCCGGCGGCACCGAGTGGCTCGAGATCGTCGCGAGCGCGCGGCGGACCGGGAGCGAGAGGATCGTCTGGGACGGTCTCGCCGTCGACGTGACACCGCTCGTCCGCGCCGAACGCGCCCTCGGCCAGTCCCGCGAGGAACTCCGCGAGTTGGCGCAGCACCTGTCGCGCCTCGCCGAGCGGGAGCGCGAACTGCTGGCGCGCGAATTGCACGATGAGGTGGGAAGCACGCTGACGGGTCTGCGCTTTCAGCTCGCCTGGTTGCGCGGCCAGCTCCGGGACGACGAGCGCTACGCTGCTCCGCTCCGGCGCGCCGATGAGCTGGTCGAGGCGGCCATCGGCGCCTCGGCGCGCATCATGCAGGACCTGCGCCCGCCGATCATCGACGCGGGCATCGTGCCGGCGCTGGAGTGGCTGGTGCGCCGCTACGCCGAGCGCATGGACACGACGGCCGTCTTCGAGGGACCGGGCGACGAACTCACGCTGACGTCCGAGGAGTCGATCACGGTGTTTCGCATCGCGCAGGAGGCTTTGAACAACGCGGCCAAGCACGCCCGGGCCCATCGGGTCGACGTGCGTTTCGCCGCCACGGACTCGGAGATCGGACTGGAGGTGATCGACGACGGACTGGGCATCGCCGAGACCGACCTCGGGAAGACCGACCGGTTCGGGTGGCGGGGCATGCGCGAGCGCGCTGCCGCGCTGGGCGGTCGGATCGAGATCTCGCGGGGCGGCGAAGGCGGGACGATCGTGCGCCTCGCGCTGCCGCGCCAGCGCGCGGGGGCGCCGGCGCACGAGGCGCGGAGCGTCGCCGGATGATCCGAGTGGCGCTCGCCGACGATCACGCGGTGGTCCGCCAGGGCCTCTCGCAGATCCTGTCCGCGCAGTCCGACATCCGGGTGGTCGCGGAGGCGTCCAACCACGGCGAGACGCTGCAGATGCTGCGTACGTACCCGTGCGACGTGTTGATTCTGGACGTCGCGATGCCCGGCCGGAGCGGCATGGACACGCTGAAGCAGGTCAAGGCCGAGCATCCGAAGCTGCCCGTGCTGATCCTGTCGATGTATCCGGAAGACCAGTACGCGTTCCGTGCCCTCAAGGCGGGCGCGGGCGGCTACCTGACCAAGATGGCGGCGGTCGACCAGGTCGTGCACGCGATTCGAACCGTCGCGTCCGGCCGCAAGTACATCACGATCGAGCTCGCCGAAGTCCTCGCCGACGGTCTCGAACGCGGCGACGACGTTCCGCGGCCGGAGGTCCTGTCGGATCGCGAGTACCAGACGCTGCGCATGATCGCGCAGGGACACCGGATCCAGGAAATCGGCGAGGCACTCTCGCTGTCGCCCAAGACCGTGTCGGTCTATCGTGCCCGCCTGTGCCAGAAGCTCCGTCTGGGCACGACGGCCGAGCTCACGCGCTACGCGATGGAGCACGGACTGCTCGACGAACCTCGCTGACGAGAGGATCGAGACTCCCGGCCTACTCGGTGACGACCCGATTGCGTCCCGCCTGCTTGGCGGCGTAGAGCGCCCGGTCGGCGCGGGCGATCAGCGCGTCGCGCAGCTCGCCGGGCATGCGCTGGACGACGCCGGCGGAAAACGTGATCAGGACGCGCTGGTGCTCGTGCATGAAGATGCGCTTGGTCAGCTCGCGCTGGACGCGCTGGACGACGGCCGCCGCCTCGTCGAGCGGTGCTTCGGGCAGCAGGATCACGAACTCCTCGCCCCCGAAGCGCGCGACGACGTCCGTGGGGCGAATCGATTCGCGCACGATGCGCGTCAGATGCACGAGCACCTGGTCGCCCGCGGGATGGCCGTACTGGTCGTTGATCTTCTTGAAGTGGTCGATGTCCATCAGCGCGAGGCACATCGGCGTGTTCTGGCGGTCGGCGCGCGCGGCCTCGACATGGAAGGCGCGCGCGAGGCCGCGGCGGTTCAGCAACTCGGTGAGCTGGTCCTCGTGCAGCCGTTCGCTGACCGTGGCGAGCTCGGTCTCGAGGCGCCTCACCTCGGCTCCGAACGCGTCGACGCGGCCGCGCGCCTCGACCAGTTCCGAGTGGGTGCGCTGGAGATCGGTCTGCACGCCCCGCGTGTCGTCCATCAGCGAAACCACGAGATCCGAGAGTTGCGGCAGGCTGTCGGCCTTCGCGATGCGCTGCGAGTACCCGGCGAGGCGGTCGTGGTAGTGGCTCGTGTCCTCGACGATCGTGCCGACACGGTCGATGAACGTCGTCACCATCGTCTTGAGCGCGCCCTTCGCGTCGTCGATGCTCTTCTTCAGCATCCCCTGCTTGAGCACGATGTCGCGCAGCGCCCCCTCGAGCACGTCGATCGTCCGATGGTCGACCGGACCGGCGGCGAGCGTCGCCAGGGCGGTGAGCTGCCCCTGGAGCCACGCGTCGTCTCCGACCAGTTCGGCCGTGTTGACGAGCACGAGGTTCAGGATGCGAAGCAGTCCCCCCTGGATGGCGATCGCGTCGTCTCCGAAGCGTTCGAGCAGCACGCTCAGGTGGCGCGAGCGGGTGCGCAGCGATTCGACGCCCTCGCCATCGGCGAGGGCGCGCACCTCGCCCGCGAGCATCGCCGCCTCGCCCAGGATCTCGGCGCAGAAGACGCGCCGCTCGGCGATCCCGGGCGCGAGGAGTTCGGCCAACGCCTCGCGCAACGACTCGGCGACGGCTCCGTCGAGCGGGGGCGGCGCCAGCGCGACCGCTTTCCCCTCGAGTACGGCCGCGGCCTCGCCGCCGGCCTCTCCCGCGGGCTCGCCGGCGAACGTCGGCGCCGGACCCGTCGCGGTGCCGTCGGCGGCCCAGCTCCGGACGAGGCCCCGCAGTCGCGCCGCCAGCGTTTCCTGCGAGGTCGCGAAGGCCGTGAGCACGTGATCGAGGGATTCGCGTTTGCGGGCGCGGGTCACGGTCGGAGTGACGGAGTCCCACTCGTGCAGGAGTTCGCGGATCAGCGGCGCCCAGGGCGCGTCGCCGCGTTCGAACTGCGGCGCCGGTGCCGTGAGACGCTTGAGCGCGAGCTTGGCCTGCGGCCAGTCGCCGGTGGAGACCGCCTGCCGGAACGCGCGTGCGTCGATGTCCCCCTCGCCGCGCACGCGCTGGAGATCGTCCGCGAGTTCGGCGAGCATCGGCGATGCGGCGATCGCGGCGGCGCGCTGATGCGGCGCCGCGATCTCGAGGTAGACCCGGGCGTAGTTGTCCGGCGTCGCCTGCAGTCGGCGCGCGAGGAGTTCCTTCAGCGTCGCCCGCGCGAGGTCGGCCGGTCGCGTGAGGTCCCGCACGCTGGACATGCCGTCACCCCTCTCGGCGCGAGCGCTGCCGGGCACGCCCCGCGAAGAAGCGCAGCGTCGATCGGAGCGGACGGCGGGACGAAGGCATCGGCGCGGCCGCCCGGTGCGGCGTGCCCCGCAGGAGAGCCGAGCGAACGCGTCGGAGTCGAGTCGTCATGGGCGGGTCCGCGTGGTCGCGCGCGTGGAGTTGCGCAGAGCTTCCCTAGAGGTAGTCGAACAGCGAGAGCTGGCTCATTCGGGCGTAGGTGCGCTGCGATGCCTCCAGCGCGACCTGTTGTCGCGTGAACGCCGACACCGCGGAGGCGTAGTCCAGATCCTGAAGGCGGGCGAGAGACGAGGTCTGGCGCAACGCCCGGTCCTCGTGACCGGACGCGAGCGCGTCGAGTTCGCGCAACCTCGCGCCGATGCCGGCGCGTGCGGTGAGCACGTGTTCGAGGGCCTGGTCGACATCCTGCAGGCCGGTGTTCAGCGCGTTCGTCAACGCCGCTCGCGACGCCGGATCGACCACCGGCGTCGCGAGCGCTTCCGCGAGCGTCGTCAGCGCCTGGAACACGCTTTGCGTCCCCGCCGGCGCGAGCGAGACCGCGTCGGTGTTCGCCGGTGCCCCGGTGATCGTGACCTGGCGTCCGGCCACCGCGATCGCATCGCCCGGGACGTAGGCATTTCCGGACGACAAGGTCATGCTCGTCGTGACGTTCACGATGTCGTAGGTCGTCGTGCCGCCGCTGACGGCGAAGCGGATCTCGTAGGTCGCCTGATCGGTTGCGCCGACGCTCGCGAGACGACCCACCACGGCCGTGCCGACGTTCGACGGCGCGGGCGTCGCGCTGAATCGGCCGTTGCCGGTGCGCACCGACATGAACACGTCCCGGCCGTTCTCGCGGACCGGCATCGATCGACCGTCGGCGACGTCGAGCTCGGGCCGCCCGTCGTCTCCGTCGTAGGCCACGCTTCCGCCGATCCGCGTGAACGGCGCGGTCAGGTCGCGGAACCCCGCGAACAGGTAGCGTCCTTCCCCGTCGGTCGCGTTGGCGAGTCCGAGGAGCTCCTCGATCCGGCCGCGCAGATCGACCGCGAGGCTCGCGCGGTTGGCGTCGTCGAGCGACGGGTTGCCCGCGGCGACGACCTGATCTCGGACCGATTGCAGCAACGAGGTCGCCTGCGCGAGCACCGATTCGGTCATGCCGAGGCCGTTCCCCGCGTTGCCGACGTTCTCGGCGTATTGCGCCGTGCGCGACTGCGACTCGGCGATGCCGATCGCCTGGGCCGACGCGACCGGATCGTCGGAGGGCCGGAGCATGCGTCGGCCCGTGGCGATCTGCTCCTGGGCGCGCGCGAGCTCGGCCTGGCGCTCGATCAACTGGCGCACCGCGGCGTCGTGCATCATCGAAGTCGACACGCGCATCGTCAGCCCCGGCCGATGGCGAGGATCGTTTCGAAGAGGCTCGCGGCGACCTGAATCACCTTCGCCGATGCCTGGTAGGCCTGCTGGTAGCGCTGCAACGCGGCGGCCTCCTCGTCGAGATTGACGCCGGAGATCGAGTCGCGCGCGGTGTCGATTCGCGTCTGCACGGCCGACTGGGCGGCGCGCTCGCTGTCCGCGGCGTGGGCGGCCTGACCGATGCCGGCCACGAGTTCACCGTAGGCGCCGGCGAAGCTCGCTCGGCCCGCGACGAGGTTCGCCGACGCGAGGGCCGCGAGCCGCTGCATGTTCCTGTTGTCGCCGACGCCGGCCACGTTGGGCGACAACGTGAAGGAATCGCCGTTCGCGGGGGTCCCCGACATCGTGAACGACAGCCCGCCGAAGCTCACCTTCGCGCCGTCCGTCCAGGGCACCGGCGCGGCAGGCGGATAGGGAGTCGTGACGCCGCCCACGGTCACGCTCACGGCGACGGCCGGGAATCCCGACAGCGTCGCCGTCCCGGAAGCGAACGACAGCGTCATCGGCGCGGCGAGCGGCGTGCTCCAGTACGAAGCGTCGTTGGCGATGGCGGCGAGCGTCGCACCGCCGCGGTTCGCGCCGGCCGAGGCGCCGATCACCGGCGAGGCGGCGGCGAGCCGCGCGGGGTCGGTCAGCGCCACCGCCAACCCGCCGGCGGCGGCCCGCACCGGCTCGATGCGGTAGCGATCGCCTGCGACCATCGCTCCGGACACCTGCGCGATCTGGAATCCGTCGACCGTCTGCGGGAGCGAAGCGAAGGTGCTCGCGGTGCCGTCGGAGAGGCGCGTGAGCGTGAAGCCGGCACCGTCGTAACGCAGGTCGTAGTCGCTCGCGACGAGCGCGCCGGCGTCGCCGATCGTCACCGCGAGCGCGCCGTTCCCGGTGTTGCCCGACCACGCGCGCACCGTGGATGCCGGGAGCGAGAACAGGTCGCCGCCCGGGTTGCCGTTCTGGTCGAGACCGAGGCGATGCTGCGCGTTCATCGACAGCGCGACCGTCGTCGCGAGCCGGCCGAACGCGTTCTGCGCATCGGTCAGCGCACCGTCGCGGAACGCGACCAGTCCGCCCAGCGAACCACCGGTCAGGTCGCTCGCGCGAAGAGGCGCGAAACCTCCCACCGACAGCCCGATCTCGCGATCGGCCGGCGACGCCCTCGACGCGCGCACCGACAGCCCGGCCGCCTCGTCGCCGACGACGAGACCCTGCCCGGAAGACAGGTACACGTTCATGCTGCCGTCGTCCTGGATCGCGGTGCGGATGCCGATCGATTCCGCGAGCCGGGCGGCGGCGGCGTCACGGCGATCGAGCAGGTCGTTCGGCGGCGTCGACGCGTCGGCGCTCGCGAGCGCGATCTGCCGGTTGAGTTCGCCGATCTCGGTGGCGTCTCCGTTGATCGACGCCACGATCGTGTCGATGCGCCCGTTGATCGACCGCCGGCTCGCGACCAGTTCTCCGTCGATCGTCGCGAAGCGCGAGGCCAGCGCCCGCGCGGCACCCAGCGCCGCCACGCGCGACGGCGTGTCGGACGCGTGTGCGGCGACGCCGTTGAGCCCCGCGAAGTACTCGTCGAGCACCGGCGAGAGGCCTGCGGTCGGGTCGGCGAACAGGTCGTCGAGTCCGCGGAGCTCGGTCGACGAAGTCGTGAGGCTCGACAGCTCGGACAGCGAAGTCCTCGACTGCAGCACCAGGAAGTCGCCGTAGATCCGGCGCACCGACTGCAGGTCGACGCCCTGTCCGAAGTACCCGTCGCCGGTGTACAGGGGGCGCGAAGCCGTCTGCAGCGCCACCTGGCGGCTGTATCCGGGCGTGTTGACGTTGGCGATGTTGTGGCCGGCCGTCGCGAGTCCCGCCTGTGCGGCGTGGAGGCCGGTCAACCCGATGCCGAAGATGCCGCTTCCCATGGCCTAGCCGCGCTCGCACCTCATGCGCCGCGGACCGGCGCACGAGACTTATCGGCGATCGCCGACGGAAATTGAGCCGCCGACGGAGCGTAGCGGCCGACCATCGCGATCGCCCGCTCGAGTTTGCGGGCATAGTCCGGATCGGTCGCGTAGCCCGCGTGCTGGAGCCCGTGCGAGAACGTCCTGGGATTCGCGGAGTTGCTCACCGCGCCCGCATAGCGGGGGCCGGACAGGAGCTTCGCATAGTCGTCGAACGCATCGGCGTACGAGGCGTAGCCCCGAAACGCTGCGGCGACCGGCCGGGCGACGCCGTCGACCACTTCGCGCGTCGAGGCGACCACCGAGGCGCCGGTCCAGCGCGTCCCGGCCTTGATTCCGAACAGGTTGAAGCTGGGTGCGCCGTCGGCCGCCCTGGGCTGATGCCGGCCCCAACCGGTCTCGAGCCCTGCGTGCGCCACCAGCCAATCCGCCGACACCCCCAGCGCTTTCGCGGCGGCCTCCGCGTGCGGCCGGACCTCGTCGGCGAAGCGACGCACGGAGTCGACGATGCCCGCAAGGCCCCCGGGAGCGGCTCCGGCGGGCGGCGCGGCCGCGCGAGCCGGTGTGACCGCGGGCCGGGCGGGCGCCGAGCCGGTCGCGGGGGACCCGCCGCCGCGCGCCGCGATCTGGCGTTCGATCTGCCGCTGCAACGCGCTCGCGATCCCGGTACCGCGGCCGGCGATCTTCTCGGCGATCTCGCGATCGTACAGTCCGGTCCACGTGCGCTGGGCGTCGCTCGACAACGGGCCATCCTGCTGCGGCGTCGCCTCGCGCATGGCCTTGAGGAGCTGCTGCATCAGCAGCGCCTCGAACTGCTTCGCGGCGCCGGCGGCCGCCCCCTTCGGGTCGTCGCGGGCCCGCTGCCTCAGCGCATCGAGGCCCCGCGAATCGATCGCGAGACCCGCAGCTCCGGCGTTGTGGCGGGTCATCAGATGATCTCGATCTCGGCCTTCAGCGCGCCGGCCGACTTCATCGCCTGCAGGATCGCGAGGAGATCCTGCGGCGAGGCGCCGAGCATGTTCAGCGCCCGCACCACGTCGGCGAGGCGGGCACCCGCGGAGAGCGCGACCAGGTTCTGTCCTTCCTGCTTGACGTCGATCTGCGCGCGTTCAGTGACGACCGTCCGTCCCTGCGAGAACGGCGCGGGCTGCGAGATGACCGGATCGCTCTGGATGGTGACCGTCAGGTTGCCGTGCGCGACCGCGCACTCGTCGAGCGTCACCGACCGGTTCATCACGATCGAGCCGGTGCGTGCGTTGATGACGACACGCGCCGCCGGTCGCGCCACTTCGACGTCGACGGCTTCGAGCTCGGCGAGGAAGGCCACCCGTTCGTCGGGGGACGACGGCGCCGCGACGCGGATCACGCGCCCGTCCTGTGCGGCGGCGACCTGCCGCGCGAACCGACGGTTGATCGCATGAGCGACGCCGGTCGCGACACCGAAATCGGAATCGCGGAGCTCGAGCTGCACGAACTCGCCGGGACCGAGGGTGGTGGGCACCGCGCGCTCGACCGTCGCCCCGCTCGGAATGCGGCCGGCGTTCAGCTGGTTGATCTGGGTCTTGCTGCCGCCCGAGGACGCCCCCGCTCCCGCGACCGCGACGTTGCCCTGGGCCATGGCGTAGATCTGGCCGTTCGCGCCCTTGAGCGGCGTCATCAGCAGGGTGCCGCCACGCAGGCTCTTGGCGTTGCCGAGCGAGCTCACCGTCACGTCGACTGCCTGACCCGGCTGGGCGAACGCCGGCAGTTGCGCGGTGACCATCACGGCCGCGACGTTCTTCAACTGCAGCTGCTGGCCGGACGCCGGCAGGTTGATCCCCATCTGCGAGAGCATCGCCTGCAGGCTCTGCGTCGTGAACGGCGTCTGCGTGGTCTGGTCGCCGGTTCCGTCGAGGCCGACGACGAGACCGTAGCCGATCAGCTGGTTCACGCGCGCACCCTGCACGTCGGCCAGGTCCTTGACCCGTTCCGCCCGCACCGGAGCGATCGCGAGCGCCAGCGCGATCGGCAGGACGAACAGAGAACTCGCTCGCATCATGCGGTCCCCCGTCAGAACGGCATCGCCGACTGGAGGAAGCGGGCGAGCCAGCCCATCGTCTGCGCCTCGTCGATGTACCCGCTCCCGCGGTACTCGATGCGCGCATCGGCGACCGTATTCGACGACACCACGTTGCCCGCCAGGATGAATGTCGGATTGACGACGCCGGAGACGCGGATGAATTCCGAGCCCTGGTTGATGCCGATCTGCTTCTCTCCGGCGACGAGCAGGTTGCCGTTGGGCAGGACGTCGATGACGGTGACCGCGATCGCCCCGGTGAACACGTTGTTCGCCGCCGAGTCGCCCCCGCCGGCGAATTCGTTCCTGCTGTCGGCCTTCAGGCTTCCGCCGGGCGTGCTCCAGGTCCCGAGCTGGATGTCGGGCACGACGAACGCCAGTCCGCCCTTGCGGTCGGCGTTGGTCGTCGCGCTCTTGCTCGCGGCGACCTTCTCGTTGATCAGGATCGTCAACGTGTCGCCGACATTGCGTGCGCGGCGATCCTCGAACAACGGCTGGTAGTTCGCGTAGGCGGCGTACTGCGGCTGGAAGATCGCCCCTCCGTTCGGCGCCTGGGCGAGCGGCAGCGGCATCGCCGGCCGGGTCGTCAACGGCTGGTGGACGTCGACCTGCCGGAGCGCGTCCTTCGCGCAGCCGGCACCGAGCACCAGCACGGCGAGCGCGACGAGCGCGGCGACGGGGCGCGAAGCGGTCATGGCGGCGCCGTTCACAGCTGGGACAGCCGCTGCAGCATCTGGTCGGAGGTCTGAACCGCCTTCGAGTTGATCTCGTAGGCGCGCTGCGTCTGGATCATCGCGACCAGCTCCTCGACGACGTTGACGTTCGAGGTCTCGACGAAGCCCTGCTGCAGCACGCCGGCGCCGTTGCTGCCCGGCGCGTTGACGGTCGGCGAGCCCGACGACGCGGTCTCGATCAGCAGGTTCTCGCCGCGCGCCTCGAGTCCCGCGGCGTTCACGAAGGTGGCGATCTGGATCGACCCGACCTGCGTCGGCTGCGCCTGCCCGGGCTGCGTGACCGAGACGACGCCGTCGCGGCCGACCGTCACCGACTGGGCGTTGGACGGAATCGTGATCGCCGGCGAGACCGCGTAGCCGCTCGACGTGACGAGCTGGCCCTGGTTGTCGAGGTGCAGCGAGCCGTCGCGCGTGTACGCGGACGTGCCGTCGGGGAGCGTGATCTGCAGATAGCCCTTGCCGTTGATCGCGACGTCGAGCGGATTGCCGGTCTGCTGGAGGTTGCCCTGCGTGTCGATGCGCTCCGTGGCGACCGGACGCACGCCGGTGCCGACCTGCAGGCCGGTCGGCAGTTGCGTCTGCTGCGAAGACTGGGCGCCGGGCTGGCGCAAGGTCTGGTAGAGCATGTCCTCGAACACCGCGCGCGAGCGCTTGAAGCCGGTCGTGCCGACGTTCGCGAGGTTGTTGCTGATGACGTCGAGCTGCAGCTGCTGCGCGTCGAGGCCGGTCTTCGCGATCCAGAGCGAGCGGATCATGGCGTTTCCTTCGTGGGCGTCAGCCGCCCGGACTGAGGAGCTGCGAAGCGCGCTGATCGTTCGCTTCGGCGTACTGCAGGAGCTTCATCTGCATCTCGAACTGGCGCGCGAAGCCGATCATGTCGACCATCGCGTCCACCGTGTTCACGTTGCTGCCCTCGAGGGCGCCCGACGTGAGGCGCGCCGCGTCGTCGGCATCGAGCGGGCCACCCCCCGGGGTGCGGAACAGGCTGTCCGCGCCCTTGACGACGCCGCCTTCTCCCGGCGTCACGAGCTTGAGCCGGCCGAGCACCTGCACGTTGGCGCTGCCCTGCGACTCGACGACGGCGGAGACCGTGCCGTCCCGGGCGATCGCCAGGCGCGCGCCTTCGGGTACGGCGATCGGGCCGCCTTCGCCCAGCACGGTGAGACCTCCGTGCGTTCGCAGCTCCCCGTCGGACGAGATCGCGAGGCGGCCGGCGCGCGTGTAGGCCTCGAGGCCGTCGCGTGACTGCACCGCGAGCATCGCGTTGCCGTCGAGCGCGACGTCGAGCACGCGACCGGTCTGCTCGACCGGTCCGGGCCGCATGTCCGCCCCCGGCGTCGTCGCCACGGCGTAGGCACGGGTGCCGGGCGCGGCCCCGACCACCGGCACCACGCGGAATGCCAGGCTGTCGGCCTTGAAGCCCGGCGTGCCGGCCTGCGCGAGGTTGTTCGCCGCGACGGCCTGCTGCTGCAGGATCTGCTGCGCACCGGTCATCGCGATGTAGGCGAGACGATCCATGGCGGCTCCGTCGTCGGGTCAAAGGGCGGGCGCGAGCCCTGCGCCCGTGATGCGAGTTCCGTGGCGCCGGCGCAGGCGCGCCGGGCGACGCCGGCCCGTCGACCCCGGAACGGCCACGGGATCCGACCGCACTGTCGGGCGGTGCGCCTCGACCGGTCGGACGCGCCCGCGCGACGAAGGTGCCGAGGCCCCGCGAACGCCCCGCCGAGCGGTGCGCGACGCAACGATGCAGGATTCGTCCATGGCTCGCCGGACGGCGCTAGCGCAGGTTGACGAGCGTGTTGAGCACCTGATCCTGGGTCTTGATCGTCTGGGCGTTGGCCTGGTAGGTGCGCTGCGCCGTGATCATCTCGACCAGCTCCTGGGTGAGATCGACGTTCGATTCCTCGATCGCGCCCGACTGCAGCACGCCGAACTGGCTCGTGCCGGGCGTCCCGGGCAGCGGCTGGCCCGACGCGGCGGTCTCGCCCCAGGCGTTGTTGCCCAGCGGCTGCAACCCCTGCGGGTTGGCGAAGGCCGCCAGCATGACCTGACCCAGCGTGCGCGACTGCCCATTGCTGTAGCGTCCGAGAATCGTGCCGTCGTCGCTCACCGCGTAGCCTGCGAGCGCCCCGGCCGCGAAGCCGTCCTGGTTCAGCGTGTCGACGGCGAACGGACTGCCGAACTGCGTGGCGTTGGCGAAATCGAGCGTGAACGCGAACGGCGTCGTCGCGCCGTTGGCGAGCGGCGCAGAGACGGGAAACGGCAGCGTCGTGGCACCGGTGTCGAGCGTGCCGTCGGTGGTGAAAGCGAGCGTCCCGAGCGTTCCGGCGATGGCGACGCCGTCCAGGGCCCCGTAGACCGACCAGGTGTTGGCTGCGGTCTTGACGTAATACGTCGACATCGCGTGCGAGTTGCCCAGGCTGTCGTAGATCGTGATGGCGGTCGCGCGGTTGTAGGTCGTCGGGTCGGAGATGTCGAAGGGCGCCGAAATCACCGCGTCGCGCGCGTCGAGGTTGAGTCCGATGTCGCCCTCGGTCGTCGCGGTCGCCTGGAGTTGCTGCGCCGACACCTGCAGCGGTCCGGGGTTCGCCACGAGCAGCGTGCCGCCCGCATCGACGCCGTAGCCGGTCAATCGCGCGCCCGACGCGTTGACGATGAATCCGTCCTTGTCGAGGTGGAACTGGCCGTTTCGCGTGTAGCTGATCGACCCGCCGCTTTCGACGCGGAAGAACCCGTTGCCGTTGATCGCGAGGTCGAGAGGGTTGCTGGTCGTACGGATGTTCCCCTGCACGAGGTCGGGCTGCACCGCCGCCACGCGCACGCCGATCCCGGCGCCCATGCCGCCCGCCGAGGCGAGCGAGTTGGCGTACACGTCGGCGAAGAGCGTGGCCGCCGCCTTGAATCCCACGGTCTGCGCGTTGGCGACGTTGTTGCCGATGACGTCGAGGCTCGCCGCCGCCGCGTTCAGCCCGGACAACCCTTGCTGGAATCCCATGTTGGCTCCTTGAATGTCAGTTGAACGTGCGGACCTCGTCGAGGCCGATGCTGCCGAGGTCGCCCAGCACGAGCCGCGGCCCCCCGTCCGCCGCGTCGACCCCGGTCACCGTCGCGATGGTCATCGTCCTCGCCGTCACGGGACCGTCCCGGCCGGTCGCGGCGACCGCGAACGTGTACCTGCCCGGTGCGGCGGCGGCGCCCGCGTCGGTCTTCCCGTCCCAGCCGAAGTGCTGCTCGCCCGCGGGATGCGCGCCGAGATCGATCGTGCGAACGACCGCACCGGCGGCGTCCTTGATCGTCACGACGACGGACGTCGCCGCTGCGCCGAGCGCGTAGCCTCCCCGGGAGGGTTCGTCCGAACCCGGGCGGATCGCGTTGCCGTCGACCACCACCTCCCGGCCGAGCAAGGCGGCCGCCTGCAGGGTGCGCGCGGCGGACTGCGCTTCGCCGAGCGCGAGCAGCGTCTCGTTGATCCGGTTGATGCCCGTGACCGTCGACAACTGCGCGAGCTGGGTCGTCACCTGCGCGTTGTCGAGCGGGTTCAACGGATCCTGGTTGCGCAACTGGGCGACGAGCAGCGTCAGGAAGCGCTCCGCCGCCTCGTTGCTCCCGGTGGACGCGCCGCGCGAAGCCGAGGCGTCGGCCGTCCGGGCGGCGTCACCGGACTTCACGACCGGCAGCGCAGCCTTCTCCTGCGGCCGTTTCGGCGCGCCCTCGCCCGAGACGCGTTCGGCGTCGATGCGCTTCGTGACCGGCTGGGCACGCGCGGCGGCGGGCGCGACGGGCGCCGCCGCGGCCCCCGCGCGTGACCCGAGAATCGTCCGTGCGGCGGCATCGATGAGGCTGATGGGATTCATGCGGGATCCTCGTGCATCACTGTCCGAGCGTCAGAACCTTGGCGAGCAACGTCCTCGTGGTGTTCATCACCTCGACGTTCGACTGGTAGGCTCGCGACGCCGAGATCATGTTGACCATCTCGTCGACGACGCTGACGTTGGGCATCGTGACGAAGCCGGCGGCGTCGGCCAGCGGATGGCCGGGGCGATGTTCCTTCCGGCCGGGGGCGGAATCGGTCACGATGCCGTCGACCGCGACCTTCGAGAGCCCGTCCGGTCCCGACACCGCGCGGAACACGACCTGCTTGGCCCGGTACGCGCTGCCGTCGGGACCGACGAGGCTCTCGGCGTTCGCGAGGTTGCTCGCGGTCACGTTCAGCCGCTGCGACTGCGCGGTCAGCGCGCTGCCGGCGATGTCGAAGACGTTGAAGAGGTTCATCGTGGGTCCTCCTAGCCGGCGAGTGCGGTCAGCATCGAGCGAATCTGGGCATTGAGCGCCTTGAGCGCGGCCTCGTAGCGAATCGCGTTGTCGGCGAAACGGGCGCGCTCGCCGTCCATGTCGACGGTGTTGCCGTCGAGGGCGTCCTGGACGGGTTGGCGAAAGAGGAGCGTGGGCGCCGGCGCGCCCCCGATCGCGCCGGAGGCGCGGGTCGCTGCATCGAGCGCCCGGGCGAAATCGAAATCGACCGCCTTGTAGTTCGGCGTATCGGCGTTGGCGATGTTCGACGCGATGACGCCCTGACGCTCGGCGCGCAGCCGCAGCGCCGCGGTCTGGAGGCTCAGGTATTCGTCGAGGCGGTCGATCATCGGTCGGACTCCTTGGTGTGCGGATGGTGAGCCGAGAGGGCGGATCCCGATGCGCCGAGCAGGACGCGAAAAGCGCGTCATTTCCCCCGATCGGCGCGTCGCGCCCGCGCGTAGATTCGCCCCATCGTCCGGCGAGCGCCGGACCCGCCGGAGATGCCGATGCCCCGCCGCTGGCTCCTCGCCGTCGCCCTCGCCGCCCTCCCCTTCGGACCCGCCCTCGCGTCGCCGGTCGCACCGGACGGGTTGTCCGATCGCATCCGGCTCCTCGTCGACCGCGACATTCCCGAAGGCGTGGACGTGGAGATCGAGGTGGGTGCGATCAATCCCGGGCTCGTGCTCGCGCCCTGTTCGCGCCTGGAGCCTTCGCTGCCCTCCGGTGGCCGGCTGTGGGGGCGCACGAGCGTGCGCGTCCGCTGTGTCGAGGGCGCGTCCTGGACCGTCTGGGTACCGGTCAACGTCCGCGTTTGGGGCGACGCTCTGGTGGCGTCGCGCGACCTCGCGCGTGGCGTGCCGATCGCGGCCGATGACCTTCGAACCGCGCGCACCGAGCTCACGCGGCACGGCCATGCAGCGGCGCTCGGTGCGGATCTCGCGATCGGACGGCTCCCGGTGCGCTCGATCGCCGCGGGCGAGCGGATCCATCCCGAACTGCTGCGTACCCCGCCCATCGTCCGCGCGGGCGATCCGGTCCGGATCGTGCTCGTCGGTCGAGGATTCGCGATCGGCGCCGATGGCAAAGCGCTCGGGGCGGCCGCCGAAGGTCAGACGGTGGCGGTCGCGCTGACCCAACCCGGAGCGCCCGGCACGAAGGCGCTCTCGGGGGTTGCCCGTCCCGGCGGCATCGTCGAGGTCCGGGACCGCACGCCCTCAACTTCGGTCGCGTTGCGCCGATAATCACCTGCCGGCGTCCCGCCGCCGCTCCCAGGACCGACCATGAAGATTCCGCCGTCCGCCGATCTCAACGCACGCGCGACGTCCACCGCCGAGACGGGCACCCGACGAGCCGAGGCCTCCGTGGCGAACGCGAACACGCCGGGCCGTGACCGGGTCCAGCTCTCGACCCTCGCCACCGGTGACGTGAAGGCGACCGCGGACGCCTCGTTCGACCACTCCCGGGTCGAAGCCATCAAGGAGGCGATCCGGAACGGCACGCTCACCGTCGACCCCGGCGCAGTCGCGGACCGCATGGTCGCGCAGGCGCTCGCCCTGCTGGACCGGCAACGCGAATGACCCGGGATCCTCGCCTCCCCGAGGCGGGTGCTTCGCCCGCCGATGTCGTCGCCGCGGAATGCGGCGGTCTTTTCGTGCTGTGCGATCTGTTGCGCGCCGAGCAGGAGGCGCTCAGGGCCGCGGACGCCGCGCTCGTGGCCGATCTCGCACGACGAAAGGGCGAGGAAATCGCCGTGGTCGACCTGCGCACGCGCGCCCGCGAAGCGGCGATGCGCGCGCGCGGCTTCCCCGTCTCGGCGCTCGGCCTCGTCCTCTGGCTCGGCGAGCATCTGGGCGCCGGCGAAGCCGCCGCCCGTCGCGACGCCCTGCTCGCGCTCGCCGACGAGGCGCGCCGACTCAACGGCCAGAACGGCGCGCTGATCGCGCGACTGCAGCGTCATGTCGACGGGGCCTTCGCCTCGATCGCCTCCGCGGCGGGCGCGGATGTTCTCTACGACCCGCGGGGCTTCGCCCGCGCCTGCGCGCCGGTCCGCTCGATCGAGACGCGGCGGGGTCTCTCCGCGTGATCCGAGACGATCCGCGCCTGCGCCGGCCCGGGCGCACCTGGACCTCCCTCCGCCGCGACTACGGCGGCGCCACGCTGATGGTGAGCCAGTAGCGCGTCAGCTCGCCGAGCGTTCCGATCAACTCGGCGTACCCGGTCGGCTTCACGACGTAGCTGTTCGCTCCGCGGTCGTAGCACGCCGCGACGTCGCGCGGTTCGCGCGACGAGGTCAGCACGACGACGGGCAGCATCCGCAGCGCACCGTGCGCGCGAATGCGGCGCAGCACCTCGAGACCGCCGATGCGCGGCAGCGCGAGGTCGAGCAGCACGATGCGCGGGCGCCGCGCGCCTTCGACGGCCGTCGTGTCCGCGAGATACTCGAGCGCCGACACGCCGTCGTGCACGTGGACGATGCGAAGCGTGACGTCGGCGCGCCGCATCGCGCGGAGCGTGAGACTCGCGTCGTCGGGATCGTCCTCGACGAGCAGCACGTCGGCGAGCTCGGGACTCATCCGGGCCCTCCCGCCGGCCGGGACGCCGCGGACTCCGGCGTGTCGGAGAGCACGACGAGCGTCACGCGGCGGTTGCGTGCGCGTCCCTCCAGCGTCTCGTTGCTCTCGACCGGGCGGTTGTCCGCGTGACCGGTCGCCGTCAGGCGTTCTGGCGCGACGCCGTTCGCGATGAACAGCCGAACGACCGCGCTCGCACGCGCCGAGGCGAGTTCCCAGTTCGACGGGAACAGGCTGCTCGCGATCGGCGCATTGTCGGTGTGGCCTTCGACCTCGAGCGCATTGTCGACGCTGGCGAGGACCTCGGCGACGCTCACCAGCGGGGCGATCGATCCCGGCTGGAGCATGGCCTGTCCGGACGCGAAGAGGACGCTCGCGTTGATCTCGACGGCGAGTCCCCGGGAACCCTGGGTGAGCCGTACCTGTCCGCTCCGGACCAGCGGCTGCAGCGCTTCGGAGAGGCGGCCGGCCAGCCCGACGAGCTTCTGCTCGCGCTTGCGTCGCGCCGTGTCCTGAGGTCGCGGCGCCGCCGGCGGCGGTTTGCCGAGCTGGATCGGCGCCGGACCCGCGATCGACACCGCCGCGATGCGGTCGTGGCGGAACGCAGCGACGAGCGCGTCGGAGAGCACGCGGTACTTGCCCTCGTTCAGCGTCGAGATCGCGTACATGACGACGAAGAACGCGAACAGCAGCGTGATGAAGTCCGCGTAGGAGACGAGCCAGCGTTCGTGGTTCTCGTGCTCCTCGGCATGGCGGGCGGCGCGGCGGCGCATGGCGTCAGGCCTGATGGCGCGTGAGCCGTGCGACGATCACCTTCGGATTGTCGCCGTTCGCGATACCGAGCAGCCCGTCGGTCACGACCGCCCGGTAGTCCGACTGGGCACCGATCAGCGACTTGAGCTTGGCGGCGAGCGGCAGGAACAGCAGATTGGCCGCCCCGACGCCGTAGATCGTCGCGACGAACGCCACCGCGATCCCCCCGCCGAGCTTGGCGGGGTCGGTGAGGTTCTCCATCACGTGGATCAGTCCGAGGACCGCGCCCAGGATGCCGATCGTCGGCGCGTACCCCCCGGCCGCTTCCCAGACCTTCGCCGCGGCCCTGAGACGCGCCTCGCTCGCGTCGATCTCGATCTCCAGGGTCTCCCGGATGCGCTCCGGATCCATGCCGTCGACGAGGAGCTGCAGTCCTTCGCGCTCGAAGGGCTCGACGACGCCGGGAATCTCGCGCTCGAGCGAGAGGATGCCGTCTCGGCGCGCGGTCGTCGCCCAGCGTTCGACCCGGGCGACGAAGCCGTCGACGTCCAGTCGCGGCGGCTGCAGCGCCCAGCGCGCGAGTTTCACTCCGGCCACGAAGGTCGGAGGACGGGAGTGGATCAGCACGGCGGCGAACGTCCCGCCGATGACGATCAGCGCGGCCGCGGGCTGGAGCAGCGATCCCAGGTGTCCGCCTTCCAGCGCCTGTCCGCCCAGGATCGCGAGCGCCGCCAGCACCAGCCCTGCCACGCTCAGAGGATCCATCGATTCGCGCTCGTTTCGGAGATCGGTGCCCGCGCCGTGGCGCCGGTGGAGGCCGGCGCGACGTACGAATGCCCCGGGCGGGGCCCGGGCTCGCCTACTCCCTATCGGCCGCGGCGGGCCGAACTTGACCGTACGCGGGCGGCGCTACCAGTCGCGCAGCACGGCGCGCAGGCGGGCGACCGCCTGGGCGTGGAGCTGGCAGACCCGCGACTCGGTGACCTCGAGCACGGAGGCGATCTCCTTGAAGTTCAGCTCCTGCTCGTAATAGAGGCCCATCAGGAGCCGCTCGCGCTCGGGCAGGCGCTCGATCGCGGCGACGAGCGCCCTGCGGAATCCCGCATCGCGTACCTTCTCGAGCGGATCCTCGTGCGCATCGGTGCAGTGGCGGTCGAGGAAGTCGTCGCCGCCGTCGGGGCCGAAGTCCTCGAAGTGCAGCACCTCGTAGCCGCGTGCCTCACGGAGCTCCGCGTGATACTCGCCGATCGACAGGCCGAGCGCCTCGGCGATCTCCCGCTCGGTCGGCGGGCGGCCGAGCTTCTGCTGGAGCTTCGCGATCGCGGACTCGATGCGTCGCAGCGCCTTGCGCACGCTGCGCGGGAGCCAGTCGGCCGCGCGCAGTTCGTCGAGCATGGCGCCGCGGATGCGCTGCGACGCGAAGGTCTCGAAGCTGCAGTTGTGCCCGGCCTCGTAACGCGACGCGGCGTCCATCAGGCCGATCATCCCCGCCTGCACCATGTCGTCGATCTGCACGCTCGCGGGCAGCTTCGCGGCCAGGTGGTGCGCCATGCGGCGCACCATCGGAGCGTATTCGACGACGCGGGCGGAGACATCGATCGTGCCGGTGGCGGTGTACATGTGCGGCGATCCTGATGGGCTGTGGCGGACGGACGGGGAGGACGAGCACGCGCTCCGCGGCCTAGGCGGAAACTTCCAGGGGCTGCGGCGCGCGTGCGGACGAAGCGAGCCGGCGTTGAGCCAGTTCGACGAAGGCGCGACCGCCGGCGGTGGCGGCGAAGTCCGACCAGGCGGCCCGGGTCGCGGCGGCCCACGGGGCCTCGGGCAGATGGGCTTCGAGCGGAACGTCGAAACCGAGGAAGCGCTTCGCCGTCGCCGCCACGTGGCGGTGCGTGTCGCGGGCCGCGTCTGCAGACGCCGCACGGTGCACGACGATCGACGCGCTGCCGGACACCTCGCGCGTGCGCGCGAGCGACTTGAGGACCGCGTAGCACCTCGTTGCGGAGGCAGCGTTCGGCGCGAGTGCGCACAGCGTGTCGACGCCGCCGGGCGTGCCGCCGTGGACGATCCACCGGTCGAAGGTCCCCGCCCGCGAGGCGACCGCGCCCACGGCGGTCCGCCAGTCGCCTCCCGACGCCAGGCGCGCGAATGCGCGTGCCGCCGGCAGCACGGTGATGCCGTCGGGTCCTTCGCACAGCACGTCGGCCGCGCCGCGGTCGCCATCGAGCGCCTGCGCGAGGTCGTAACGCGTCGCGATCCCCGCACAGGCGGCGACCTCACCCAGCGCGAGATCGACCAGGAGCACCCGTGCCCCCTGGTCCGCCAGCGCACGCGCCAGCAGGACGGCGATCGGTGCCGCATCCTGACCCGCGATCGCGAATGTCTGCGCGGCCGTCGGTCGGAACAACCGCCGCAGACCGCTGGCCTGACCGTCACGCATGCGCGAGCTCCGACGACACGTCATCGGGTGCGAGCGGAACCTCGTCGATCTCCAGCGCGAACGGGCTCGATGCCGCGCCCTGCACGCGCAATGCACGATCGGAGAGCACGTCCGCACTCGGATGCGACAGGTCCTCCGGCACGCGCTGACCGTGCGTCACGTAGGCGATCGGCAACGAGTGTCGCGCGGCGACGTCGACGACCGGCGCGAGTCGCGCGGCCTCGTCGAGCTTGGTCAGGATCGTCGTCGGGCGGGCGCTGCCCTCGCCGTACGCGCCCAACACCTCCTCGAGCGTCGCGCCCTGGGCGGTCGCGTTGAGCAGAAGGAGCTTGCGGATGCGGGGGTCGGCGAGCAACGCGCGCTGGTCGGCGACCCGCCGGTCGCGTTGCCCCAGTCCCACGGTATCGATGAGCACCAGGTGGCGTGAAGCCGTGCGGTCGAGCGCGAGCGCGAGGTCCTCGGGTTCGGCGACCGCCTGCACGTGTATGCCGAGGATGCGACCGTAGATGCGGAGCTGGTCGTGCGCGCCTACCCGGAAGCTGTCGGTCGTGAGCAGTGCGACGCGCGAGGCGCCGTAGCGCATGGCCGCGCGCGCGGCCAGCTTGGCGACCGTGGTTGTCTTGCCGACGCCGGTCGGTCCGACGAGTGCGAACACGCCGCCCTCCGACAGCGGATCGTCGCCTTCTCTCACGCAGGCGAGGCGCGAGGCGAGCGCCGACGCGATGCAGGGACGTGCGCTCGCCGCCGTCGTCGCCGACGGCATGCCCTGGGCGAGGTCGCGGGCGAGCGCCGCGCTGAATCCCGCGGCGAGCAGATCGCGCTGCACGCGGGCGGCGACCGGACGGCGACGCAAGAGGTCGGACCATGCGAGGCCGCCCAACTGTTCCTCGAGCAGGCGGCGCAGTGTCGCGACCTCGCCCATCAGCCGCGGCATCGTGTCGGCGTCCGGTCCGCCGGCCCCGAGCGCCGTGCAGGGGGCTGCGAGGGCCGGCTCCGGTGCGCGGACTTCGTACGCGCGAGCCTCCGGCGCCGGGTCGAGGCGCGGCGGGTGCCGCACCGGCGCGGCCCTCGCGGGCGTTTCCTGCGGCGGGGTGTCGGCCGGCCCGCGCGGCGGCTCGCCGCAAAGCAGCGCCTCCATCGCCTCGCCGGCGATCGCGAGCACCTCGATCCCGTCGACGGTCGCGCGGTTGGACACGATGATCGCATCCTGTCCGAGCTCGTTGCGGACCTGCTCCAGCACGTCGCGCGAGCGCGTGCCGCTGAACTTTCGCGGTTTCATGGCTTGCCTCCGACGGTCGCGCGCACACGGATCGTGCGCGACTCGGGAATCTCGGCATGGGACAGCACGCGGATCGCGCTGCCGGCGCGGCGCGCGATGCGGGAGAGAGCGACGCGCAACCGGTCCGGGGCGAGGAGCACCGGTGGAATGCCCTGTTCTTCCAGCGTCTGGGCAGCGCCGGCGATCTCCTGCGCCAGCGACCCGGCGAGGTCCGGCTCGAGTCCCGCGCCATCGGACCCGGCGACGCCCAGCACCTGCCCGAGCACGCGTTCGAGTCCCGCGTCGAGCACGATGACCGGAAGGTCGCCCGAGGAACCGTAGATCGCCTGCACGATCGCGCGTCCCAGCGCCACGCGCACGGTGGCAGTCAGTTCGGCCGGGTCCTGGCTGCGCGGCGCCTGGTCGATCAGTGTCTCGAGGATAGTACGCAGATCGCGCACGTGCACGCCTTCGTCGAGCAGGTTGGCCAGCACGCGCTGGACGGTCGCGAGCGAGAGGAGCTTCGGGGTCAGGTCCTCGACCAGCCTGGGCATCGTCTTGGCCGCCTGGTCGAGCAGGCCCTGCAGCTCGGCGCGGCCGAACAGCGCCGCCGCCTGGGCGTGGACGATGGTCGACAGATGTGTCGCGATGACCGTGCCGGCGTCGACGACGGTGTAACCCAGCGATTGCGCCTGATCGCGCAGGCGCGTCTCGATCCATTGCGCCGGCAGACCGAAGGCCGGATCTCGCGTCGCGATGCCCTCGAGCGGTCCCGAGGCGCGACCGGGATCGATCGCGAGGAGCATGTCGTTGCGCGCCTCCCCCTCGACGAGGGGCACGCCCTTCAACGCGATGCGGTAGGCGTGCGGCGCGAGCTCGAGATTGTCGCGGATGTGCACCGCGGGCGGCAGGAAGCCCACGTCCTGGGCGAACTTGCGCCGGATCGCCCGGATGCGCCGAAGGAGCTCGCCGTCCTGACCGCGATCGACCAGCGGGATCAGCCGGTAGCCGACCTCGAGCCCCAGCACGTCGACCGGGGCGATCTCGTCCCAGCTCACTTCGACGGCTTCGACCGGCGCCGCGGGCGCCGGCGAGGCCGTCGCCGCGGAGGCGCGCCGGCGCGTCGCGAGGTGACGCGCGAACAGTCCCATGCCCAGCGCGAGCGCGAGGAACGCGAAGTGCGGCATGCCCGGCACGAGTCCGATCGCGCCCAGCACGACGGCGGCGATCAGCAGCGACTGCGGTTGCGTGAAGAGCTGGTTCACGAGCTGGCGCCCGGTGTCCTCCCCCTTCCCGACGCGCGAGACGACCAGGCCCGCGGCGGTCGAGATCACGATCGCCGGGATCTGGGCGACGAGGCCGTCGCCGACGGCGAGAAGCACGTAGTGGTTCGCGGCGGTCGCGAACGACAGGTCGTGCTGCAGGACGCCGATCGCGAGCCCGCCCAGGATGTTGATGAACAGGATCAGGATGCCGGCGATCGCATCGCCGCGGACGAACTTGGAGGCGCCGTCCATCGCCCCCATGAATTCGCTCTCCGACGACAGCTCGGTGCGGCGCCGACGTGCCTCGTCCTCGCCGATGAGGCCGGCGCCGAGATCCGCGTCGATCGCCATCTGCTTGCCGGGCATGGCGTCGAGCGTGAAGCGCGCGCTGACCTCGGCGATGCGTCCGGCGCCCTTGGTGATCACGACGAAGTTGATGACGACGAGGACCGCGAACACGATCAGGCCGACCGCGAAGTTGCCGCCGATCAGGAAGTGGCCGAACGCCTCGATCACGCGCCCGGCCGCGTCCGGACCGGTATGGCCGTTCAGGAGCACGACGCGCGTCGAAGCGACGTTGAGCGACAGGCGCATGAGCGTCGTGAGCAGCAACACCGTCGGGAACACCGCGAAGTCGAGCGGCCTCACCGAGTAGAGCGCCGACAGGAGCACGACGAGTGCGAGCGCGATGTTGAACGTGAAGAGGATATCCAGGAGAAACGGCGGCAGAGGCAGCACCATCATGGCCAGCACCAGTACGACCACGACCGGCCCGGCGAACCCGGCGAACGCGCTGCGCGGAAACGGTGCCTCGACCGCGGCGCCGGTCATGCGGCCCCCGGGGCCGGGTCGAGGCCCGGTGGCACGTCGAAGTCGTCGGGATGTCCCGGCGTCGCGCCGCCTGATGCCATCGCCTGCTCGACCTGCCACACCCAGGCGAGCAGCCGCGCCACGACCGGGTAGAGCGCCTGCGGGATCTCGCCTCCGACGTCGGCGTGCTTCCACAGCGCGCGGGCGAGCGATGGCGCTTCCAGCATCGGCACCCGGTGCTCGGCGGCGACCGCTCGGATGCGTTGCGCGACCAGATCCGCCCCTTTGGCGACGACTCTCGGGGCCCGCATCGACGGGCGGTACTCGAGCGCGACCGCGTAGTGCGTCGGGTTCGTGACGACGACCGTCGCGGTCGGAACCGCGGCCATCATGCGCCTGCCGGCGCCTGCGCGCCGCATGCTGCGGATGCGCGCCTTCATCTGGGGATCACCGTCGCTCTCCCGCAGTTCTTCGCGCATCTCCTCGCGGGTCATCCGCAGGTCGCGGTGATGGCGCCACCAGCGCACCGGCACGTCGGCCAGCGCGATGGCGAGGATGCCGGCGGCCAGCGCGAATCCGACGGTCGCGAGCCACGCACCGATGCGACCGACGCCGGCGACGGCATCGACCGCACCCGCCGCGGAGAGTTCGGGCAGCGCGCGCGTCACGCCGACCCAGGCGATCGCGCCGAGCAGCGCGCACTTCGCGAGCGCGATCATGAGCGCCCCGACGCTGCGCATCGAGAACAGACGGCTCAGGCCGCCCAGCGGATCGAGTCGCGACGCCTTGGGCGCGATCGCCTTGAACGACGCGACGCCGCCCGACATCAGCATCGGACCCGCGCATGCGGCCACCAGCATCAGCCCGAACCAGGGCGCCATCGCTACCATCGCGGCGAGGGCCTGGTGCGACAGCGCGTCGACGGCCCGCGCCGGGTCGAACGCCGCCTCGCGCGGGATGCGAAGGCCTTCGCCGGCGAACGACAGCGCGGCCCGGAAGACCGCGGGCCCGGCGAGCGCTGCAGTCGATGCGGCGACGAGCGCGACCGCAGCGGTCGCGAGCTCCGGCGATCGTGCGACGTTGCCCTCCTCGCGCGCCCGTTCGAGGCGGCGTTCGGTCGGGTCGAACTGTCGGTCGTCGCGGTGCTCGTCGGCCATGGCCGCCATCCGGAGGATGGACCGATGATGCAGGCGACCCGGCCGATCCGAGCCTTCGATTAGGGGGCGGATTGCCCCGCAATTGACGCGCCGTCAGCGCGTTCCCGCCGATTCCGGAGCTGTCCTCGGCGGGGCGTTCTCGGGAGCGGTCTCGGAATGCGCCGGGGCCTCCGCGGCAGGAATCGCCTCCGGAGCTTCGAGGGCGGGCGCCGCCGAGGCGGCATCGAGGATCTGCTGCTCGGCCCGCGGTTTCAGCACCGTGATGCTGATGCGACGATTCGAGGGGGCCAACGGGTCGTCGACGACGAACGGAACGGCGGCCGCCAGACCGACGACGCGAACGATCTTCGCCTCGGCGATGCCGCCGGCGACCAGCTCGCGACGCGACGCGTTGGCGCGGTCCGCCGAGAGCTCCCAGTTGCTGTACCCGCGCTCGCCGCCCGCGTAGGGCTTCGCGTCCGTGTGGCCGGCGAGCGACACCCGGTTCGGCAGATCGTTCATCAGGCTCGCGAGTTCACGCAGGATGTCGCGCGCGTAGTCCTTCAGGATCGCGCTGCCGGAGTCGAACATCGGCCGGTTCTGCTCGTCGACGATTTGCACGCGCAAACCCTCGGGCGTCATGTCGATGCGAAGCTGTCGGCGGAACTGGCGCAGCAGCGCCCGCGCCTCGATCGCGGACTCGAGCCTTCCCTTGAGCTCGTCGAGCTTCCGGCGCTCGAGGCGCTCGACCTCGGCCTGCGCCGCCTTGAGGTTGATGATGCGTTTCTCGGTCGGCAGTTCGCCGCTCTTGACCTGGCCGACGGAGCGCGTCAGGTCCTGCCCGCCCCCCTTGAGGACCGACGAGCTGTCGCCGCTGCCGCTGCCTCCGGCGAGCGCCACCTTGAGCGGCGTCTTGAAGTAGTCGGCGATGCCGTTCAGGTCCGCCTTCGTCGTCGATCCGAGCAGCCACATCAGCAGGAAGAACGCCATCATCGCGGTCACGAAGTCCGCGTACGCGATCTTCCACGCCGCGCCGTGGGCGCCGCCCGCGACCTTCTTCACGCGTCGGACGACGATGATGGGCCGCTCTTCGCCGCTCATCGCGCCCTCAGGTCCTCGCGCCCTTCACGTGGCCCTCGAGCTCGGCGAAGCTCGGTCGCTCGCTCGAGTAGAGCACCTTGCGTCCGAACTCGATCGCGATCGCGGGCGCGTAGCCGTTGAGCTGCGCGAGCAGCGTCGCCTTGATGCAGTGGAGGATCTTGGTCGACTCCCGCGCCTTGTTCTCGAGCAGGCCCGACAGCGGGCCGACGATGCCGTAGGAGAGCAGGATGCCGAGGAAAGTGCCGACGAGCGCGGAGGCGATGAGCTTGCCCAGCTCGGCGGGCGGCAGGCCGACCGACTCCATCGTGTGCACGACGCCCATCACCGCGGCGACGATACCGAACGCCGGCAGGCCGTCGGCGATCTTCTGCACCGCGTGCGCCGGCACCTCGGCCTCGTGATGGTGGGTCTCGATCTCGTGCTCCATCAGCGTTTCGATCTCGAACGCGTTCATGTTCCCGCTCACCATCAACCGCAGGTAGTCGGTCAGGAACTCGACGATGTGGTGGTCGGCGGCGACCTTCGGATACTTCTGGAACAGCGCGCTCTCGGCGGGCGCCTCGATATCGCGCTCGATCGACATCAGGCCCTCCTTGCGCACCTTGTTCAGCAGGTCGTAGAGCAGGCTCATCAGCTCCATCGACAGCGCCTTGCCGTAGCGCGTCCCCTTGAGGCAGGACGGAACGGCGAGGAGCGTCGCCTTGACCGTCTTCGGCGAGTTGCCGACGATGAACGCGCCGAACGCGGCGCCGCCGATGATCAGGAGCTCGAGCGGCTGGTAGATGGCGCCCAGGTGGCCGCCCGAGAGCGCGAAGCCCCCGAGCACCGAACCGACGACGACGACGTATCCGACCAGCACCAGCATGCGCGCGCTCCACCGCCGAGGTCGCCGACAGGATTCACGCTCCGAAGGGAACGAGCGGCCGGCACGGTGGTGTTGTCGGCGCCGCGCGGAGAATCTTGAGGCTCAGGCGGCTTCCGCCAGCCGCGCGGCGCGGGTCCGGCCCGCGCGTGCCGGCACGTTGCACAGTCCGCAGACGTAGTGCCGGGTGAGGTCGCCTTCGCGCACGACGAAATGGCCGCCGCAGCGGGTGCACGGCGCGAGCTTCAGCATGCCGGCCTCGACGAACTTGACGAGGCGCCAAGCCCGCGTGATCGACAGCGCCGGTTCGAGTTCGAGCGTCACGCATTGCTCGAGATAGAGCCGATAGGATCTGACCAGCCGGTCGGCGCGCGAACCCTTCGCCCCGGCGCCCAGCCTGAGGTGGAGATTGCACAGGAGCGATGCGTGGATGTTGGGCATCCAGGTCACGAACCAGTCGGTCGAGAACGGGAGCATCCCTTTCGGCGGCGAGCGTCCGACGATCTCCTTGTAGAGCTTCAGCAGCCGCTCGCGCGACAGTCTCGTCTCGGCTTCGAGGACCTGGAGCCGCGCCCCGAGCCGGATCAGCGCCGTGGCCTGCTGCACCTCGCGCGCATCGTCGACGACGCTCTGCAGTCGCATGATGGGTCTCCCCGAAGTCAGGCGGCCTGCGCCAGCGCGGAGTTCATCAGGATCGCGGCGTGCACGCCGCGCACGCCCTTGTCCTTCGCGTGCTTGACGAGCAGATCCCAGACCAGCCGGTCGTCGCAGCGGAAGCGGCACATGAGCTGGCTCGACGTCGCGATGCGCAGGAGTTGGGCGGTCGAGAGCTGCGCGAGGAGGTCGGCGACCTCGTCGCTCACGCCGAGCCGGTAGAGCGCTTCGGCGCGGTCCTGGCGCAGCAGGCGCTGGGCGAGCAGCAGATAGGCGAGGTTCGCTTCGCGGATCTCGTCGAGGAGTTCGGTATCGAGCATGATCGGGCCTCGCGGCGTCGGTGGACGGTAGGCATCTTCGGACCTTCTCCGCCGCGCCGGTATCAGGAGGCGTCGATGGGCGCCGCTGCCCGCCCCGCGCTCAGGCATGTCGGCCCCGGACCGACGCGATATGCTATTGGCATAGATGTGCCGTGCCGCGTCAGCTCCTGCCTCAACCCGCCGGATCAGGACCTCGACGCCAAGGCAGGAGTCGAGTCCAAGTCGGTGACGCGACGAAGGAAAGTGCCGCCGGGTGTTGGTGGCTGCGCGGTACCGGACGTCGTCTACAACCTGCCGGCGTCCCGCGTTCCACCGCCCCGCTCCGCGGCCCCACGCGAGCGCCGCCCGGTGCGGCGGCCCATCGGACCGCGGGCCCCTCGCGCAGGGCGAACAACGCCGGAGTTCAGGCCCTCCTTCCACGATCGGCGTCCTTGCGCCGCGCGTAGCGTTCGAACGGTCGCCGACGCGCTTCCCCGAGCCGGGCGGGCGGGGGCGTCCTCAAGTTCCCGGCGGCGCGGTCCGATAAGCCCCCTGACGGCGGTGTTCGAGCCCTCACCGAGAGGCACCCATCGTCCCCATCGGCCTCGGCCGGTCACTCTCACAGGAGATACGACAATGCCTCAGATCATCAACACCAACATCGCGTCGCTGAACGCGCAGCGGAATCTGCAGCAGTCGCAGAACAGCCTCGCCGTCTCGTTGCAGCGCCTCTCGTCGGGCCTGCGCATCAACAGCGCGAAGGACGACGCCGCCGGTCTCGCGATCTCGCAGCGCTTCACCGCGCAGATCAACGGTCTCAACGTCGCCGCCCGCAACGCGAACGACGGCATCTCGCTCGCCCAGACCGCGGAAGGCGCGCTCGGCGAGATCTCGAGCAACCTGCAGCGCATCCGCGAACTGGCGGTCCAGTCGCGCAACGCCACCAACAGCGCGACCGATCGCGCCGCGCTGAACACCGAGGCGCAGCAGCTCAAGAACGAGATCGACCGGGTCGCGACGCAGAGCGCGTTCAACGGCGTGAAGCTTCTCGACGGCACGTTCACCAACCAGGCGTTCCAGGTCGGCGCGAACGTCGGCGAGACGATCACGATCTCCGCGATCACCAACGCGCAGTCCGCGAACCTCGGCTCCTCGTCGATCGCCCAGGTCACCGGCGCGGCCGCCTCGGCGTTCACCGCGATCACCGCCGGCGACCTCACGATCAACACGGTCTCGGTGGGCGCCATCGCCGCGGACACCAACGCCGCGAACCGGGCGTCGAGCGTCGCGGCGGCGGTCAACGCGTACTCGAGCCAGACCGGCGTCTACGCGACGATCCTCTCGTCCGCGCCGACGCAGGTCGTGCTGACGAACTCGGGCTCGGTTCCGGCCACGCCGAACATCGTGATCGGCCTCGCGGGCACGGCGACGACGGCGACGACCGGCCTCACCGCAGCGACGACGACCGCCTCGACCGTGACCGGCTTCGCCGCGCTCGACATCTCGTCGGTCGCCGGCGCGGACAGCGCGATCACCGCGATGGACGCCGCTCTGGCCACGGTCGCGACCACCCGTGCGACCCTGGGCGCGACGCAGAACCGTTTCTCGTCGGTGGTGTCTTCGCTGCAGACGGCGGCCGAGAACCTGTCGGCGTCGCGCAGCCGCATCCAGGACGCCGACTTCGCCGCCGAGACCGCCAACCTGACCCGCGCGCAGATCCTGCAGCAGGCCGGCACGGCGATGCTCGCCCAGGCGAACGCGCTGCCCAACAACGTGTTGACGCTGCTGCGCGGCTAGTCCGCGGGCGGCCCCGGCCGGCCGAGCCGGCCGGGGTTCGAGGGGCTCCGCGAAGAGCCCGAAGGGAGTCGTCGACATGCGGATGAACTCGCTCGACGCGCTGCCCCCGGCCCTCGCCCAGGCGATGGCCGGGGTCGGCGCATCCGCGCCCGCCACGTCCACGGCGCCGGAAAGCGGCGGCGACGCGCGCCGGGTGGCCGCAGCGCCGACGGCGGAAGCGTTGGCGGCAGCGGTCTCCCACGCGAATCGCCTGCTGGTCGAACTGGCCCCGGGACTCGAGTTCGAGTTCGACGGCGAGTCCCATCGCGTCATCGTGCGCTTGGTGGACCGCGAGGACCATCGGGTGATCCGGCAGATCCCGAGCGACGAGATGCTCGCGATCGCGCGCGCGCTCGAACGCACGCGGGGCGCGCTGATCGAGGACCGAAGCTAGCTCCTCTCAACCCCACGGCGCGCGCGAACCCTCGGACCCTCCGTCGCGGCGCCACCGACGCGACCGGTTCCCATCGCCCGACACGAGAATCCATGGCCACGACCAGCAGCCTCGCCTCGCCCGGCCTCGCGTCGGGTCTCGACATCAACGCGATCGTCGAGAAGCTCATGGCGGTCGAGCGCAGGCCGCTCCAGACGCTCGCCACGCGCGAGAGCGCCACGAAGGAGCGCATCTCGGCGTACGGCCAGATCAAGAGCGCGCTCGCCGCGCTCCAGACCGCGGCCGCCTCCGTATCGTCGGTCGCTCCGTTTCGCTCGACGCTCGCGCAGGTCTCCGATCCCGCGGTGTTCACCGCATCGACCGGCGATGGTGCGGTCGCAGGCCGCTACGACATCGAGGTTTCGGCGCTCGCGCGCGCCCAGAAGCTGGCGTCCTCCGGATTCGCCGCGGCCACCGATGTGGTCGGCACCGGCACGCTCACCTTCGAATTCGGGACCACGTCGGGCACGACGTTCACGCCCGACGCCTCGCTCGCGGCGCGCACGGTCACGATCGCCGCCGGACAGGACTCGCTCTCCGGCGTCCGCGACGCGGTCAATGCCGCGAAGATCGGCGTCACCGCGACGATCGTCGACGACGGCAGCGCGACCGGCAAGCGTCTCGTGTTCACGTCGGACGCGTCGGGCGCTGCGAGAAGCATGCGCATCGGGGTCGCGGACGACGACGCCGCGAACGGCGACGCGGCGGGCCTTTCGCGGCTCGCCTGGGACCCCGCGGGCACGCCCGGCGCGGGCAAGAACCTCGAGCAGAAGGCGGTCGCCCAGGACGCGGCGTTCAGCGTCGACGGCATCGCGATCACGTCGTCGTCGAACACGGTCGGCTCCGCCATCGCCGGGGTCACGCTGAATCTCGCAGGCGAGACCGACGGCACGCCGGCGACGCTCGTCATCGGCCGCAACGGGCAGGCCGCCGCGGTCGCGATGCAGACGTTCGTCAAGGCCTACAACGACGCCGCGACACTGCTCGACGCCCTGACCAGGTACGACGCGACCGCGCGCAAGGCCTCGACGCTCACCGGCGACTCGACCGCCCGCTCGGTGCAGACGCAACTCCGCGGCCTTCTGTCCGCGGCGGCGCAGCTCGTGCCCGGCAAGTCGCTCGCCGACGCCGGGATCACGTCCCAGCGCGACGGCAGGCTCGCGTTCGACCCGGCGAAGCTCGACGCCCTCCTGGCGAGCGACGCGTCGTCGGTCGAATCGATGTTCGCGGCGCTCGGCAAGGCGAGCGACGCGCGGGTGTCGGTTTCGGGCCTCGGCAGCGCGACGGCTGCAGGAACCTACTCGGTCGACGTCACCACCCTCGCCCGCTCGGCGAGCGTCGAAGGCGGCGCCGCAGCGGCGCTCGCGTACACGGCCGGAGTCGACGACGCGCTCACCGCTACCGTCGACGGGAAGTCGGTCGGCGTCACGCTCGCGGCGTCCTACGCGAGCGCCGCGACGCTCGCCGCCGACGTCGCCTCGAAGCTCAACGGGGCACTGGCGCAGGCCGGGAGCGCAGCGCGTGTGCGCGTCGGATCGAGCGGCGGCGTGCTGAAGTTCGAATCGACGACCGTCGGCGCCGTATCGACCCTCACGCTGTCCGGCACCGCGGTCGCCGCCCTGGTGGGCGGGAGTCCGGTTTCGACGTCCGGTTCGGACGTCGCCGGCACGATCGGCGGTGTCGCGGCGTACGGCATCGGCAACCTCTTGACCGCACCGGCGGGCAGTCCCGCCGCGGGCCTGCGCCTCCTCATCGACGGTGCGACGACCGGCCCGCGCGGGAACGTCGAAGTCACGCTCGGTGCCGGCGCGCGACTCGGCACGCTCTTGACCGACCTGCTCGAAAGCGACGGTCTCCTCGACGCGCGGACCGACGGCCTCGAGCGGAGCCTCTCCGACCTCGCGAAGCAGAAGAGCGCGATCGATCGCCGCCTCGAGCAGGTCGAGGCCGCCTATCGCCGGCAGTTCAACGCGCTCGACGCGACGATCGCCACGCTCAACACGACCAGCAGCTATCTCGAGCAGCAGCTCGCCAACCTGCCGAAGATCGGTCCGTCGTCGTGATCATCCGACCGCTCCGGGCGTTCCCGGAGCGCAGCGCTCGACGGGCTCAAGCAGGGCCCTGCGCGGCCGATAAGGGGATGGACACCCCACGCGAGATCTCCCTCCCCATGGTTCCTCCGCACGCAGCCCAGGCCTACGCGCGCATCGGTGTCGAGACCGGTGTCGCGGCGGCGAGTCCACACCGCCTCGTGTTGATGCTTTACGACGGTGTCCTCGACAGCATCGCGCTGGCGTCGCATCACCTCGCGGCCGGACGCATCGCCGACAAGGGACGCGCGATTTCGAAGGCGATCGCGATCGTGGAGAGCGGGCTTCGCCCCGCCCTCGACCGGGCGCGTGGCGGCGAGATCGCCGCGCAACTCGACGCGTTGTACGCATACTCGACGCAGCGCCTCCTCGAAGCGGGCGCCGGGAACGATGCGGGCCGGCTCGCCGAGGTGCATGCGCTCCTCTCGGACATTCGCGAGGCCTGGCAGGCCGTGGCCGACCGCGTCGAGCCGGTGGGGCGTGCCGCATGACGGCCCTCGACGACGAACGGCTGCTCGACGGCTATCGCCGGATCGAGTTGCTCGCCGAAGCGATGGCCGACGCCGCCGAGGTGCGCGATTGGGAGGCCTACGATGCCGCGCTTTCGAACGCGCGGATCGCGATCGACCGGCTGCCCCCGGTCCGCGAAGAGGACCTCGCGCACGCCGGTGCCGGGTGGCAGTCCGCGCGCCTGCGGCTGCTCGCACGCATCCTCGCGCAGGAGGAACGGATCGGCGAGGCCCTCGATCCGCTGGATCCTTCGATCGACCCCTGGCTGCGGCGCGAGCCGTTTTCGGCGCCACCGCGCGCGAAACGATGACAGACGTCGGCCGTCGCATGCTCCGGCGGCGGCGGGACCTCCACGCGAGTTGCCGATGCTTCCGGTTCCGCCTCCCGAGCCGTTGCCCAGGGCCCGCGATCGAAGTGCGACGCGGCCGGCTGCCGGCCCCGTAGCGCCGCCCGCCGCCGTACGGCGGGCAGGCGAACAGGGTGCGGCGAGCGTCCCCGCTGCGATCGAACCCGTCGTTCACCCGAAGCCCGACGCGCCGGCCGGATCGCCCGGAAGCCGCGCGCCGACCGCCGCGGCGCTCTCGACGGTTCGGCCGGTCGCGGGCCCCGGGAGCGCCTCGCTCTCCCTGTCGGAGGCCGCGCGGGCACTCGCGGCGCTGGCCGCCATGGATTCGTCCGCTCCACCCGGCGCGGCGACCGTGCGCATCGACGCACCCCTCGTCTCCCGCGCGCCCGACGCCTCCGGGGTCCGCCAGCTCGCGGCGTCGATCGCCCGTGCCGTCGAACGCAGCGGATTGTTCTACGAAGCCCACCAGGCCCAGTGGGTCGCCGGCGAGCGCCGTCTGGACGAGCTCGAGGGCGAGGCCCGCGGGCGAGTCGCCACGACGCCGCCCGACGTACGCTCGGCAACGCAACTCGCTCTGCTCGACGCGGGAGTGCTTCGTCTCTCGTTCGAGGCCTGGGCCGGACAAGCCGTCGACCTCGAGATCGTCGACCCCCGCCACCGGGCGGCAGGCGAGGTCGAGCGCGACGATTCGTGGCGCACGAGACTCACGGTCGTCACGCCGGCCCTCGGCACGATCGTTGCGACGTTCGCGCTGCGGGCCGGCGCGTTGTCGATCGCGTTCGCCGCGGAGGCGCACCGGGTGCGGCACGACCTCGCCCGGGCGCTGCCGCGCCTGCGCGAAGCGCTCGCCGCGCACGAGCCCGCAACGACCAGTCTCATGGTCGCCGACGATCATGGCTGATCCGACGCCGCAGGCCGTCGCGCTGCGCTACTCCGGCAACGACGCCGCGCCGGTCCTCGTCGCGCGGGGCCGAGGCGTGATCGCCGAGGCCATCCTCGCGCGCGCGCGCGAGGCGGGCATCGCGGTGCATGCGTCCGCCGACCTGGTCGCGTTCCTGATGCGGGTCGACCTCGACCAGCGCATTCCACCCGTGCTCTACGCTGCGGTGGCCGAAGTCCTGGCGTGGGTGCATCGCATCGACGCGGACCGTGCGGGCGACGGGGGACCTGCATGAACCTCGCGCCCGACGACGCCTGCGACGGACTGACGGACGGCCGCTTCCGGATCGGTTCGCGCTCGGAGATCGCGTCGATCCTGCGGGACCTGATGGCGAAGCACGCGCTCGTCGCCGCCTCGGGAGGCGGCGACGCCCAGATCGTCACGACGATCCTGTCGGTCGAGGTCGATACCGGGGAACTCGTGCTCGACTGGGGCGGCACCGGACGCATCGCCGACCGCCTGATGGCCGCGAGCCGCGTGCTCTTCGAGACCTCGCTCGACCAGGTCCGGGTGCGCTTCGCCTCCGGCCCGCCGGCGCCGACGGTGTTCGACGGCGAAGCCGCGTTCCGCGTGGCGATCCCCGAGTTCGTGTTCCGGATCCAGCGTCGCGACTCGTACCGGCTCAAGGTGCCCGCGTCGCTGCGCGCCACGCTCGTGGTCGAGGCATTCGCGCAGGCCGGTCCCGCGTCCACCTCCCTGATACTCCACGACATCTCGGAGACCGGCGCGTGCGTCGGCGCCTCGCGCACGGATCCGGCGGCCGCGGCGGGCGCGCGCCACGAGCGCTGTCGCCTCCTGCTCCCCGAATTGCCTCCGATCTCCGTCGGTGTCGAAGTGATCCACGTCGCCTCCCGGAACGACGGGGCGATGCGCTACGGCGTCAGGTTCCTCGGGATCCCCGAACGCGACGCTGCGACGATCCGACGCTTCATCGCCCGCGTCGAGCGCGACCGCCGCATGCGCACCTGAGGCGAGGATCAGATCGGCATGTTCATGATGTCGTGGTAGGCCGCCACGACGCGGTTGCGCACCTGGACGATCTGCTGGAGCGACAGGTTCGCCTTTTGCACGGCGATCATCGTGTCCTCGAGCCCCACCGCCGGATCGCCGCGCTGAAAGCGCACCCCCAGCGCAGCGGCGTCCTTCTGGGCCTGGTCGGCGCCGCGGATCGCATCGCGCACGAGCGTGCCGAAATCGACCCCGCTGGCGCCGCGCGAGGCGGCCTTCGCCGGCGCGACGATCGTGCCCAGTCCGCCGGCCGTCGCTTCCCGCGCGGCGTGGATCCGGGCGAGCACCGCATCGATGGCTGAGGTGTCGATGGCCATGGTGGCTCCTGCCGCCGGATGCGCCCCCGGCAGAGGCCGGGCGCGACGGCGGACGCCACGCAGTCTGGACCCACACGAGCGGCCGCAAGACGCGGAACAGCGGGCGTTTCCGCGCGGTGCTCGGCCGATGCCGCGCGTTCTGCGGCTTGGACAATCGGCGCCACGACCCCAGGACCCGCCTCGATCTCAGCCGTGGACACGCCCGCCGTCGCCGCCTCTTCCTCCGCCGCTCCCGCCCGCCTCGCCGGCGTCGAGCGGCCGGTCATCGATCTGCGACGCATCGCCACGGTGAATCCGTCGCGCCTGCTGGCCTTCATGGTCGGCATCGCCGCGATCGTCGCCGTCGCGATCGGCGGCTGGATCTGGGCCCGCACGCCCGACTACCGCGTTCTCTACAGCAGCCTGTCGGACCGCGACGGCGGCGCCGTCGTCGCGGCGCTCGGGACGCTCGGCGTGCCGTACCGGATCACCGAGGGGGGCGGAGCGATCCTGGTGCCCGGAGAACTCGTCCACGACACGCGACTCAAGCTCGCCTCGCAGGGCCTGCCCAAGGGCAGCATCGTCGGTTTCGAACTGGTCGACGGCCAGAAGTTCGGCGCGACGCAGTTCCAGGAGCAGATCAACTTCCAGCGCGGGCTCGAAGGCGAGCTCGCGCGCTCGATCCAGTCGCTCGACTCGGTCGCCGGAGCGCGCGTCCATCTCGCGATCCCGAAACCGTCGGTGTTCGCGCGCGAGACGACGCAACCGTCCGCGTCGGTGCTGGTGACGCTGCATCCCGGCCGTACTCTGGATCGCGCGCAGGTGAGCGGCATCGTCCATCTCGTCGCGAGCAGCGTGCCCGAGCTGTCGGTCGAGCGCGTCAGCGTGCTCGACCAGAACGGCGCGTTGCTGTCGCGCCGCCGTGAAGACGACGGCAGCGGGCTCGACCCTTCGCAACTCGCCTACGTGAAGCAGCTCGAGCACGCGACGATCCAGCGCATCGTGGACATCCTCGAACCCGTGGTCGGGCGCGGCAACGTCCGGGCGCAGATCACCGCGGACGTCGACTTCCGGCGTGTCGAGTCGGTGGCCGAGACGTTCAAACCCAACCACGACCCCGCCAGCGCCGCGGTCCGCAGCTCGCAGATCGCGGAATCGGCGACGCCCGCCGGCGCCGGCGGCGCTGCGCAGGGCGTGCCCGGTGCGCTGTCGAACCAGCCGCCGGTCAACGCGCAGGCGCCGCTCGACGGGCGCCCCGCAGCGGCAGCGCCGGTCGCGGGCAATCCGGCCGGCGTCGCCGCCCAGGTCGCCACGCGCAAGGACGCGTCGACCGCCTTCGAGGTCGACAAGACGATCCAGCACACGCGCAACGGCGGCGCCGGGCTGCGCCGCCTGTCCGCCGCCGTCGTCGTCAACTATCGTCGCGCGCCGGCGGCGGGCGCGGCGGACGGCAAGCCCGAGACGCGCGCCGCGCCGCAGGCGCTCTCCGAGAAGGAGATGGACCAGATCCGGGCCCTGGTCCGTGAAGCGATGGGATTCTCGCAGGAGCGCGGCGACTCCCTGTCCATCGCCAATGCCCCGTTCAGCGAACCCGAAACCGCCCCGCTGGTCGAGACGCCGTGGTGGAAATCGGCCGGCACGATCGCGATGGCGAAGGACGCCGCGCGCTACGGCGCCTACGCGCTCCTGCTCGCGTGGCTGTGGTTCGGCGTCGGCCGTCCGATGCTCCGTCGCGCGACCGCTCCCCTCGAGGCGGTCCCCGAGGGGATGGTGGCCCAGGACGCCCTTCCGGCGGCCGCGGCAGCGGCACCCCCGGTCGATCCGCTGGTACGCGCGCGCCAGCTCGCCCGCGACGATCCCAAGATCGTCGCCAACGTCGTTCGCACCTGGGTGGCCAAGCATGAGTGACGCCGGTGTCGCCGACAGCGCGATCCTCCTCATGTCCCTCGGGGAGGAGGAAGCCGCGCAGGTGTTTCGATACCTCGGCCCGAGGGAGGTGCAGAAGATCGGCCAGGCGATGGCGAAGCTCGCCGGCGTGACGCGCGAGCGCATCGAGAACGTGCTGTCGTCGTTCCATCAGGAGGCCTCGACCCAGACCTCGCTCGGCCTCGACGCAGACGGATACATCCGCAACGTGCTCACACGCGCCCTCGGCGACGACAAGGCGTCGTTCCTGCTCGACCGCATCCTGCAGGGCGGCGACGCCAAGGGGATCGAGAGTCTCCGGTGGATGGACGCGCCGGCGGTCGCCGATCTGATCCGCCACGAGCATCCGCAGGTCATCGCATCGATCCTCGTTCACCTCGAGCGCGATCAGGCCTCCGCGATCCTCACGCGGTTCCCGGAGCGTACGCGCAACGATGTCGTGCTGCGGATCGCGACGCTGGACGCGATCCAGCCCAGCGCGATGTCGGAATTGAACGACGTCCTAGCCAAGTTGCTCTCCGGCACCGAGGTGCGCAGGCACTCCGCCCCGGGCGGCGTCCGGACAGCCGCCGAAATCCTGAATTTCCTCGGCAGCGCGGTCGAGACCTCCGTCGTCGACGCGATGCGGGAGGTGGACGCCGAACTCGCCCAGAAGATCCTCGACGAGATGTTCGTGTTCGAGAACCTGCTCGAGGTCGACGACCGGGGCATCCAGGCCCTGCTGCGCGAGATCCAGTCCGAGTCGCTCATCGTCGCCCTCAAGGGCGCGAACGAGGAGCTCCGCGAGAAGATCTTCAAGAACATGTCCCAGCGAGCGGCCGAGATGCTGCGCGACGATCTCGAAGCGAAGGGTCCGGTGCGCGTCTCCGAAGTCGAGGCCGAGCAGAAGGAGATCCTGAAGATCGTCCGCCGCATGGCCGAGGAGGGCACGATCGTGCTCGGAGGCAAGGGTGACGACCAGTTCGTCTGAACTTTCCGCGTGGCAGCGCTGGGAGCTCGCGGCGCTCGACGAGCGTGCCGAGCCCGATCCCCTGGCCCAGCAGGCCGCGCTGGAGCGGGCGCGGTCCGCCGCCGTCGAAGCCGGCCATGCCGCGGGCTACCGCAGCGGCCTCGCCGCCGCGGGCGCCGAGCGGGATCGCTTCGCGATGCTCGGCGCGTCGCTCTCCGGCCAGGCCGCAGAGCATGCCCAGCGCCTCGCCGACGAAGTTCTCGACTTCGCGATCGCCGTCGCGCGGCACCTCGTCGGCGAGGTCCTGTCGGTACGCCGCGAAGTCGTGTTGCCGGTGGTCACCGAGGCCCTCCGCGCCCTGCCGCAGGCGTCGCGACAGGTGCAGATCGCGCTCCACCCCGATGACGTCGAGCTGGTGCGGGCCCACCTCGCCGACCGGCACGCCGACCGGACGATCGACCTGGTCGCCGACACCGCCATCGCGCCCGGAGGCGTCCGACTCGACGCCGAGCAGGCCGAGGTCGACGCGACCCTCACGACCCGCTGGCGGCAGGTGCTCGCCGGCCTCGGGCGACACGATGACTGGCTCGACTTCGCCTGACTTCGGCGAGCGCTGCGCCGAGTTCCTGCGCCATTGCCGGGCGCAGGTCCACGCGACGCCGGCGATCGAGGCGCGCGGCAAGCTCACACGCGTGGCGGGACTCGTCCTCGAATCGGTCGGGCTGAAGCTTCCGCTCGGGACCGCGTGTTCGATCGCGCTGCGCGGAGGCGGAAGCATCGAAGCGGAAGTCGTGGGCTTCTCCGGGGATCGTCTGTTCCTGATGCCGACCGGCGACATCGCGGGCATCGCGCCCGGCGCCACGGTCCGTGCGGTCGCTCCCCGCCCGCTCCGACCGCGGTTGGGCGTGACGCCGGTGCCGGCGCGGCGGTCGACCGACCACGCGAAGCGGTTGCCGGTCGGCGCGGCGTTGCTCGGGCGCGTGGTCGACGGCGCCGGCCATCCCCTCGACGGCCGGGGTCCGATCGTCGATGCCGAGATGCGCTCGATTGCCGCGCGCCCGATCAACCCGATCGCGCGCGCTCCGATCGTCGACACGCTCGACGTCGGCGTTCGCGCGATCAATGCGCTGCTCACGGTCGGGCGCGGACAGCGGCTCGGTCTGTTCGCCGGGAGCGGCGTCGGCAAGAGCGTGCTGCTCGGCATGATGGCGCGCTACACCTCCGCGGACGTGATCGTCGTCGGTCTGATCGGCGAGCGCGGCAGGGAGGTCAAGGAGTTCATCGAGCACATCCTCGGCCCCGAGGGTCTCGCGCGCGCCGTCGTCGTCGCGGCACCGGCCGACACTCCGGCGCTGATGCGCCTCCAGGGCGCCGCATACGCGACGACGATCGCCGAGCAGTTCCGCGACCAGGGCGAGGACGTGCTGCTGATCATGGATTCGCTCACGCGCTTCGCGATGGCCCAGCGCGAGATCGCGCTGGCGGTCGGGGAACCGCCGGCGACCAAGGGCTACCCGCCGAGCGTGTTCGCGCGCCTGCCGCAACTGGTCGAGCGTGCCGGCAATGGTCGCGAAGGCGGGGGCTCGATCACGGCGTTCTACACGGTGCTGACCGAAGGCGACGACCCGCAGGATCCGATCGCGGACGCGGCGCGCGCGATCCTCGATGGCCACATCGTGCTGTCGCGTTCGCTGGCCGAACAGGGTCACTATCCGGCGATCGACATCGAGCAGTCGATCAGCCGGGCGATGCACCAGCTCGTCGCTGCTTCGCACCTCGCCCGGGTCCGCCGGTTCAAGCGTCTGGCCGCGCGCTACGAGCGCAATCGCGACCTGATCAACGTCGGCGCCTACACCTCGGGGGCCGACCCCGTGCTCGACGAGGCGATCGCGCTCCACGCCGGACTGGAACGATTCCTGCAACAGGACATGGCCGAGCGTGTGGGGATCGCCGAAGCGATCCACGGGCTCGAAGCGCTCTTCGAGCCCGACACCCCATGACTGCACCTTCCCGCCCCTGGCAGCGCCTCAAGGACCTGGCCGAGAACCGTCGCGACGCTATCGGCCGCACGCTCGCGGACGCGACCGCGCGCCGCGACGGCGCGAAGTCGCGTCTCGCGATGCTGCTCGACTACCGAAGCGAGTACGAAGCGCGACTCAATCGCGCCACCCTTGCCGGCATCGACGCAGGGAGACTGCGGAATTTCCACCGCTTCCTCGCCCAGCTCGATCAGGCGATCACGCAGCAGGAGTCGCAGACCGCCGCAGCGCAGTCCTCGGTCGAATCCGCGCGTGGCGCCTGGCAGGGCCAGCAGCGCGAAGTGCAGTCCTTCGACACGCTCGGCAAGCGCGCCCGAGCGGCGCACGCGACGCGTGAACGTCGACAGGAGCAGAAGGAGCAGGACGCGTACGCGAGCACCCCGCGGGCGGTCGCGCCCGCCCTCTCCAGGGAGAGCCGATGATGATGTCCGCCGCCCCCGGCGCAGCCACGGAGTCCGTCCGCGGCCACGCCCCGCTCGCCGGATCGCAGGACGTTCCTGCCGACCCGCTGGTCGCCGCCCTGTTCGATGCGGCTCTCGAGATCGCGCTGGGCGAGATCGATGCGGCGCGCTCGTCTCGCGACGATTCGCCCGTGGTGCCGCCGTCCGATCGCGCCCCGCCTGTGCGCGGCGAATGCGCAGGTGTTCGCTCCGGGCGTGACGATCACGCCGGCCGGCTGTTCGGCGGCGATGACCGCCCGGTTGAGCGATTCGAGTCCGGCGCCCGTGTCGTCGACCGGGCCGGGTGCGACGATCGCGCAGCCGATCGGCCCGGACGCGACCGCCACCTGCATGAGCGCGTCGACTCTGCCACCGCCGCAGGCGTCGATCCCTGGCAAGCGATCGCGGCATGGCGCGAAGCCCTGACGCACGGCGCGGCGACGCTGCCCGCGCCGCCCGCATCCCCTTCCGCGGCGACATTCGAGCGCGCCGTCGGCTCACCTACGACGATGGCGCAGACCGAGGCACCCGGCGAACCGCGGCGTCGCCTGCACGACGACGCGGTCGTTGCCGGCGCCTGGCCGCTCGCCGCCGACGGCGGACGGAAGCCGGAGGCGAGCGTCGAGGTGCCCGTCGAAGCTGGGGTTTCGGGCCACGATCAGTCCCGGCTGCGCGACGCGAGCCCCGGCCCGACGAAGTCGAGCACCGCGGCGAACGACGAGCGCCCCGTCTCGCCGTCGACGGAGCGCGCCGCCGCGAATGCGGTACCCACGGTGGCGCCTTCGCTCCCCGACCGGGTCGCGACCTCGGCGAACGCCTCGATCGCCGCTCCGATCGGTTCGCCCGGCTTCGCACCTGCGCTCGCGGAACAGGTCGTACGGCTCGTCGCGCTCAAGTGGGATCGGATCGAGCTCGCCGTCCATCCGGCGGAACTCGGGCCGATCGGTCTGTCGGTCGCCGTGAACGGAAGCGACGTGCAGGTCGTGGTGACCGCAGTGCAGCCCGATGCGCGCGCAGCGTTGAATGAGTCGCTTCCCGACCTGCGCTCGGCGCTCCAGGAGGCCGGGATCGCGCTCGGCGACGCGAGCGTCCACGACGGCCGCACATCGCGCGACGACCGACCGACGTCGCCGACCCCGGCGCGCGACGTCGATGCCGACGACCCGCCTGTTGCGGCCTCCCGGGTGTTCGAGACGCGCCGCGGCCTGGTCGACCTCTATGTCTAGGGGAAGCGCTGCGTAACCCCACGGCAAGCGCAGCGTCGTGGCGCCGTCTGCACGTGACGCACGCGGGCGTGACGGCGCGTCCGGGCAAGGGAATGTCGTCTCGCTTCCCCCGATGCGCTCCGCGCCTGCGTCGCCGTTCGCTGCGCCTTCCTGGGCGGTCGCCGTCCCGACCGACGAACAGCACCCGATAGCGCCCCGTATTCGACCGATCGGACCGATGGCGCATTCCCCACACTCGAAACCGGACTCCGCCGATTGCCATGGCCAAAACCGCGCCCCCCCCCGCTCCGCCCGCCGCCGCGGGCGCACCGAAGAAGTCCCCCCGCAAGCGACTGCTGCTCGCGGTCGTGTTGTCGCTCGTCCTCGCGGCCGGCGCAGGCGGCGGCGGGTGGTGGTGGTGGTCGCAGCGACCCGCCGCAACGGCCGACCGGGCGACAGTCGACGAGCAGCGCGCGACGAAACCGCCGGTCTTCGTGACGCTCGAACCGTTCACCGTCAATCTGCAGGAGGAGAACGGCGACCACTACCTCCAGTTGCAGGTCGTCTACCGGGTCACGGACGACAAGGCGACCGAGCTACTCAGGGTCTACATGCCGGTCCTGCGGGATCGCGTGCTCACCCTGCTCGCGTCGAAGCGCCCGAGCGAGCTCAACGTGCCGGAAGGCAAGACGAAACTCGTCGGCGAACTGCTCGCCGCGGCGCGCGAGTCGTTGCCCGGCGAGAACCCCGACCGCGGCGTCCAGCAGGCGCTCCTCGGCGCCTTCGTCATCCAGTGAGGCTTCCACGATGGCCGGCGAGCTCCTGACCCAGGACGAAGTGGACGCGCTGCTCGAAGGCGTCGACGCAAGCGGCGGGTCCCAGGTCGCGACTGCGGCGCCTCCGGCCGTCCGACCCTACGATCTCGCGACACAGGAGCGCGTCGTGCGCGGTCGCATGCCGGCGCTCGAACTGTGCAACGACCGCTTCGCGCAGAACCTCAAGCCCGCGCTCGCCAGGTTCCTGCGACGCGACCCCGAGATCACGGGCGGTCCGTTGAAGGTCGCGAAGTTCGGCGAGTTCCTGAAAGAGCTCGCGATGCCGGCGAGCCTCAACCTGCTCGACCTCGAGCCGCTGCGCGGCAGCGCACTCGTCGTCTTCGACCCGGCGCTCGTCTCGCTGGTCGTCGACACGATGTTCGGCGGCAGCGGGCGCTTCAACGCGCGACCCGAGGGTCGCGAGCCCACCGCGACCGAGAAGCGCATCGTGCGCAGGCTCCTCGACCTCGTCGTCGCGGACTACCAGGACGCCTGGAAGCCGCTGATGGCGCTCGAACTCTCCTACCGGCGCAGCGAGACGCACGTCCAGTTCGCCGCGATCTGCGCCCCTGCCGACGTCGTCGTCGTCTCGACGTTCACCGTCGAACTCGGCAGCGGGGGCGGCGTGTTCCATCTCTGTCTGCCCTACTCGGCGCTCGAGACCGTGCGCGACCGACTGGAATCGTCGGAGCCGGCGGACCGGGTCGAGCCCGATCGTGCCTGGGGCCGAAGGGTCGCGCACCAGATGCAGCTCGCCGAAGTCGAAATCGCCGCGACGCTCGCCACACGATCGATCACGCTCAAGCAACTGATGAACGTCAGGGCCGGCGATGTGCTCGACCTCGACCTGCCGCGACGCGTGCTCGCGCATGTCGACGGCGTGCCGATCCTCGAATGCAGCTACGGCACGCACGCCGGTCAGGTGGCGCTGCGCGTCGAGAAGTTGCTGTCCTCCGAACAGGACAAGGCCGCCTGAACCCTCGACGCGCGACGGAAGGACCCCATGGCCGAGACCACCCCCCCCCCTGCTCCCGCGGGCGCTGCCATCGCCGAACCCGACGCCGGCCCGGAGATCAGGCCCGCGACGTTCGGAACGCTCGCTCCCGGGCGCGCGCCCTCCGAAGCCGTCACCGGCGACATCGACCTGATCCTCGACATCCCGGTGCAGCTCTCGGTCGAGCTCGGCCGCGCGCGCATCCCGATCCGCCACATCCTGCAGCTCGCGCAGGGTTCGGTCGTCGAGCTCGACGGGCTGGCCGGGGCACCCCTCGACGTGCTGGTCAACGGTTGCCTGATCGCCCAGGGCGAAGTCGTCGTGGTCAACGAGAAGTTCGGCATCCGGCTCACCGACATCGTCACGCCGTCGGAGCGGCTGCGCAGACTCAAGCGATGACGCGCGTCCGAACCGGCGCGGCCATCGCCTGCGCACCGACCCTCGCGCACGCGCAGTCGCACGCAGCGGTGCTCACGGGGGGGTACCTCACGATGCTGGTCGCGCTCGCCGTCGTCGTCGCGTCGATCGCCGCCATCGCGTGGGCCGTCCGCCGACTGGGCGGCGCGCGCGCGATCCGGGGCCCGCTCAAGGTGATCGCCTCGCAGAACGTCGGCGCGCGCGAGCGCATCATCGTCGTCGAGCTCGGCGAGACCTGGCTCGTCGTCGGTGTCGCTCCGGGCAGCGTCTCCGCGCTGGACCGCATTCCGCGCCAGGCGCTGCCGCCGACCCCGGATCCGCGCGCGACGTTCGCCTCGTTCCTGGAACGCGCCCGACCCCGCCGCGCCCCGACTGCGCCATGACGCGAGAGCGCGCCGTCCTTCGCGTCGCCGCCGTCGCGCTGGCCGCCACGGCGGGAACCGCACTCGCGCAGGGCGCCGAGATCCCGATGTTCAGCAGCACCCCGGTCGCGGGGGGCGGCCAGAGCTATTCGTTGCCGGTCCAGACGCTGCTCGTCCTCACCGCGCTCACGTTCCTGCCGGCGATCCTGCTGATGACGACCGCGTTCACGCGCATCGTCATCGTGCTGTCGCTGCTGCGGCACGCGCTCGGCACGCAGAGTTCGCCGCCCAACGCGGTGCTGATCGGACTGTCGCTGTTCCTCACGCTCTTCGTGATGGGCCCGGTCGCCGACCGCATCCACGCCGAAGCCTATGTGCCGTACACCGAGCGCAAGCTCTCCGGCGCGGAGGCGCTGGACAAGGCCCAGGCCCCGCTGCGCGCGTTCATGCTCCGGCAGACGCGCGACGCCGATCTCGCGCTGTTCGTGCGGCTCGCGCGCGTGCCCGCGCCGTCCGGGCCCGACGCTGTCCCGTTCCGGGTGCTCGTGCCGGCCTTCGTGACCAGCGAACTCAAGACCGCGTTCCAGATCGGATTCATGGTCTTCATCCCGTTCCTGATCATCGACCTGGTCGTCGCGAGCGCGCTGATGTCGATGGGGATGATGATGCTGTCGCCGGTCCTCGTCTCCCTGCCCTTCAAACTCATGCTGTTCGTCCTCGTGGATGGATGGACGCTGCTCGTCGGCTCGCTGGTCGCGAGCTTCGGGACCGGCCCGTGACCCGTCCGGGAACCACCTCGTCCCCGCGCGGCGCGACGTCCCGCGTCCGGTTCACGGCACGACGGTTCGCCCCGGAGACGCCATGACCTCGCAGAGCGTACTCTCGCTCGTTCAGGAGGCGATGTGGGTCACGTTCCTCGTGTCCGCGCCGGTCCTCTTCGTCACGCTGATCGTCGGCCTCGTCGTCGCGGTGCTTCAGGCCGCGACGCAGATCAACGAGATGACGCTGTCGTTCATACCGAAACTCGTGGCCATGTTCGCAACGCTCGTCGTCGCGGGACCCTGGATGCTCTCGATCCTCGTCGACTACACGCAACGGCTGTTCGAGCGCATCCCGCAGCTCGGGAGCTGAGTCGTGCCGGGCTTCACCGCGGCAGACGCCGAGCGCTTCGTCGCGGCACTCGTACTGCCGTTCCTGCGCATCCTCGCCCTCTATTCCAGCGCGCCCCTGTTCTCCCATCGCAGCGTTCCGCGTCCCGCGCGCATCGGACTCGCCGCGCTCACCGCGGCGCTCCTGGCGCCCACGCTGCCGCCCGCGCCGGACGTACCGCTGTTCTCGTTGGGCGGGCTCGGACTGATCGTCGGCGAGATCGCGATCGGTCTCGCGATCGGCTTCTTTCTTCAGCTCCTGTTCGCGGCGGTCGAGCTCGCCGGCGATGCGATCGGACTGCAGATGGGCCTGTCGTTCGCTGCGTTCGTCGACCCGCAGAACCAGGCCCCGGCGCCGATCGTCGGCAACTTCCTCGACATCGTGCTGGTGCTGGTGTTCCTCGCCACCGACGGTCATCTCGCGCTGCTCGGTGCCCTCGCGGACAGCTTCGCCCGCTGGCCGGTCGGATCACCCCCAGGCTGGGGCGACGCCGCGACCGTGCTCGCCCAGGGCACGTTCCTGTTCGAGGTCGGACTGCGCATCGCGTTGCCGGTGCTGGGCGTGCTCCTCATGGTGAATCTCGCCCTGGGCGTGCTCGCGCGCACGGCGCCGCAGCTCAACCTGTTCGCCGTTGGCTTCCCCCTGACGTTGATCGGCGGCCTCGCGGCGCTCCTGCTGTCGATGCCGGCCGTGGTCGCCACGATGACACGCGCGCTCGCCGCGTCGCTCGCGCGCCTCGGCGCCTGATCGTCACACCACGACGCAATCGCCGAAGCTCACGACGAACGTCGCACCGAGTCCGGGGGCCCCATGGGCGACCACTCGCCCGCCGTGGCGAGAGACGATGCGGTGCACCAGCGCGAGGCCGATCCCGGAGCCCTCGAACTCGCGTTCGGAATGGAGCCGCTGGAACGGCGCGAACAGCTTGTGGGCATGGGCGACGTCGAATCCGGCTCCGTTGTCGCGCACGCAGATCGCCCGCTGCCCGTCGAGTTCGGTCGCGCGGACTTCGATCCGCACGCGGTCGGCCCGCGCGGTGAACTTCCACGCGTTGCCGAGGAGGTTGACGAGCACCGTGCGGGTGAGCCCCGGATCCGCGTCGACCACGAGCCCCGGCGCGACGTCGGTCTCGACCCGCCGCTCGGGAGCGCCGGCGACGAGTTCCGCCAGGATCTCGCGCGCCAGCGCGGTCACGTCGACGGGTCGGCGGCGGATCTCCGCGCGCGTGACGCGCGACAGGTCGAGCAGGTCGTCGATCAGCGACGACATCCGGCGCGAGGCCGCCAGGACGCGATCGAGGTATCCGCGATGCGTCGCGTCCATCGACGGGCCGGCTCCTTCGAGCACGAGTTCCGTGAAGCCCCTGATTGCCCGGAGCGGCGCGCGCAAGTCGTGCGACACCGAGTAGCTGAACGCCTCGAGCTCGCGGTTGGCCACCTCGAGCGAGCGCGTGCGCTCGATGATCCGCTCCTCGAGCGTCACGGCGAGCGCGCGCAGGTCGTCTTCGGCTTCGGACCTCCGCATCCGCTCTGCGATCGACGTGAGCCCGAACGACACGTCGGCCGCGATGAGTTCCATCAGATCGACCAGTTCGGCATCGAACCCTTCGGCATCGGTCGACGCGACGGTCAGCACACCGATCGTGACGCCGTCGCGGCAGAGCGGCAGCAGGCACGACGACTGCGCGCCGCGCGGCAGGTCCTCCCGCTCTTCCGGCGTCGCGGCTTCGTCGGGACGTCGGTCGACGACCTGGGGACCACCGGTCCGGAACGCCCGCAGGATCGGCTTCCCCACGGAGGCATCGACGTCGGCGACCGACACTGCCCGGAGCCCGTCGAGGGATTGGGTGAAGCAGGCACGGGCGGCTGGCTCGAGCGTCGTCCCCGTCGCGTCGAGCGCGTGGATCCATGCGGCGTGCATGCCTCCGAACGCGACGATCGAGTCGCAGACGTGCTGCATGAGATCGTCGGTGTCCAACTCGCCGGCGATCGCGAGGTTGACGTCGGACAGAACCTCGTGGACCGCCGTTCTGCGCCGCAGTCGCCGCTCGGTTTCGATGCGCGAGTGGATGTCGACGCAACAACCGATCGAGCCCTCGATCTCGCCTCCGGAACCCAGACGCGCTCCCCCCTGATCGAGGCACCATCGGTAGGCACCGTCCGCGCGTCGGAGCCGGTATTCGGTCGTGAACTCGACGGGCGCATTGCGGCGCGACTCGACCAACTCGCGCACGCGAACGCGGTCCGCCGGATGCACGAAATCGAGCCAGCCGCAGCCGCTCACCTCCTCGAGCGTCGTTCCGAGGTACTCCAGCATCCGCGGGCTGGCGTACACCGTGTGCCCCTGCGCGTCGCTCGTCCAGATCATCGCCGGTGCCGCGTCGAGCAGCTGCAGTCGCGCGGCCTCGGTCTCGCGCAGCAGTCGCTCGTGGTCCCGGCGCGTGCTGATGTCCCGGAGGAAGCCTGCGTAGGCGGGCTCGCCGTCGAGCATGATTTCGCCGAAGGCGATTTCGACCGGGATCTCCCGACCGTCACGACGCCGGGCGACCGTCTCGAAGGCGCCCCAGTCCACGGAGCGCGTGCCGGTGCGCACGTGTCGCGACATGGCCTCGAGGTGCGTCGAGGCGAGTCGCGCGGGCTGGATCGTGCACAGTCCGCGCCCGACGAGTTCGTCCGGATGCCAGCCCAGCACGCTTTCGCAGGCGGGGCTCGCGAAGCGGATGACGTTGCGGCGGTCGACCACCAGGATCGGATCTCCGGCAGCCTCGAGGATCGTCCGCAGGCGACCTTCCGATTCGACCAGCGCGGCCTGGTTCGCCGCGAGCCGTTTCAGCATCGTGTTGATTCCTACCGCGATCCGCCCGAACTCGACAGTCCGGCTTCGCTCAGGGACGCGAAGACCGAGATTGCCCTCGGCGACACCCTCCGCGACCTGGACGAGAGCGCGGATCGGCTGCATCAGTCGATGGTGCAGCATGAGCGTCACGATGGCCGTACCGGCGAGAAGCAGCACCGTGAACATGATCAAGCGCACCGTCTGACCCCGATCCGGAGTCAAGATCCGGCTCGCGGGCGCGACCGCCACCGCGTACAGGGGGAGTGTCGTGAGCGGCGCAGCCCCGACGATCGAATCGGCGGCGACCGCGCTCGGGCCACGCCAGCCGGAACGACCCCGCGCGAGGTTCCCCAGCACCTCGTCGCCCACGTTCGTTGTCGCGCCCGCCGCGCCGCGGGCATGCGGGACGATCTGGCCCTGGCGATCGACGAGCATGAGCAGGAGGCCGCCGGGCAGCTCGGGCACGGTGGGACCGACCAGCGGAAGGCGGTCGAGGTCGATACTGCTCACCAGCACCGCCATCAGTGCGCCGCTATGCGCAGTCACCGCGAACGCGAAGGGCACGACGATCCGCCCGGAGTCAAGGTCGCGCTGGGGCCGGTCCCGGAAGGACGCCTCGCCTCGCGCGATCGCCTGGAACCAGGTGCGATCCTCGTAGGTCGCCGGCGGATAGGCGTCCCGCGCCGGGCACGACATGCGTCCGTCCAGCCCGATAAGTGCAATGGACGCGATCTCCGGCCGGAACTGCCGCAGCGTGTCGAGCGTGGTATCGCAGGACGCGCCTCCTGAACGCCGGAACTCGACCCGTGAGGCGAGCATGCCCACCACCCGGGCGTGGTCGCGCACCTGCGCATCGACTTCCGCCGCCAAGTATTGCGCGAACCGCAGCATCTCGCGCTCAGCCCGGGCTTGCGTCTGCTGTCGCTGCAAGGCAATGTCGGCCCCGATCAGCGACAGAACGGGCACGAGCAGTACCGCAGCCGCGAGCGCTCCCCACCATCGAAGTGACCGGACGGGCCGGGGTGGGGGAGGCGTCGCATCAACTGCGCCGTCCGATTGGCCGGGAGCCCGCGCGTCCGGCGCGGAAGACAGGAAAACCATGCTGGGCGATGCCGCCTGGAATTGCCCCAGACAGGCTGCCGGGGGCTACCATCGCGTCAAGAACGCAAGACTTATGCCAGTTTGTACCGTACGTTGTCATTCCCGGTAGGCAGGATGGATACCGGAATGTCCAGCGCACTCGTTCTCTCCGGCGGGGGCGCACGCGCCGCCTACCAGGTCGGCGCGCTGCGCGCGCTGGCCGAACTCGCGCCGCGCGGCTCGCCGCTGCCGTTCTCGGTGCTCTGCGGTACCTCCGCGGGCGCGATCAACGCAGTGACGCTCGCGGTCCACGCGGACGACTTCCGTCTCGGTGTGGCGCGCCTCGCGCGCTGGTGGCGGCGTATCCACGCCGACGACGTCTACCGCACCGATCTCGCTTCGCTCTCCCGCCACGGCATGCGCTGGCTCGCCGGCGTGCTCACCGGCAAGCCCGGGCCGGCGGAAGCGGCATCGATGCTCGACAACGCGCCGCTCGCGCAACTGCTCGGCGGGGCGATCGATTTCGCTCGCATCGACCACCAGATCGCGGAAGGCGTCCTGCGCGCGGTCGCGGTCAACGCGACCTCGTACTCGACCGGGTTCGCGGTCTCGTTCTTCGCGGGCGCGCAGACGATCGCGCCATGGCGGCGCACGCGCCGCGAGGGTCGCCGCGACCGCCTCGGCGTCGAACACCTGCTCGCGTCGACCGCGATCCCGTTCGTGTTTCCGGCCACCGAGGTCGGCGGCGACTGGTACATGGACGGATCGGTGCGGCAGTTGACGCCGCTGTCGCCCGCGCTGCATCTCGGTGCGCGGCGGCTCCTCGTGCTCGCCGTCGGGCAGTTCGCCGGGCAGCGCGTCGCGCCTGCCGATCCGCACGCGTATCCGTCGTTCGCCCAGACGGTGGGCCACGCGCTGTCGACGATCTTCCTCGACAACCTCGGCGCGGACCTCGAGCGCCTGACGCAATTGAACCGGGTGGCGAGCGCGGTTCCTCCCGACGTGCTCGCTTCCCGCGGCATCGCGCTCGGCCACGTCGATGCGTTCGTGCTCTCGCCCTCGCGCGACCTGGGCGAGGCGGCCCTGACGCACGCCCACCGCCTCCCCGGCGGAGTGACGCGCCTCATGCGCGGCCTGGGCAGCACCGAGGGCACCGGAGCGAACCTCACCTCGTACCTCCTGTTCGATCCGCAGTTCGTCCGCGCGATGCTCGACCTGGGCTATGCCGACGCGATGACCCGCCGCGAGGAACTCGAGGCGTTCCTCCACGGACCGGCGCCGCACTACCTCCCCTGGCATCCCCCCGAGCGCGCCTGACCGCCCGTTCTCGGGTAACCCGCCCCGACCGGAGCCGGGCTTACAATCCGGTGCCCATGACGCTCACCCTGACGCTCCCCAAGCTCGACGCGCACCCGGCCCACCCGCCGGAAACGCGCCTCGCGCGCGTCTCCGCCTGGCTCGCGGACACGGGGAAGCGCGACCCCGTGGCAGCGGCGCAACGGATCGGCGACGCGCTCGCGGCGACCAACCGCGTCGTGATGAGCGACGCCCGGCGCATGGAACTCGCCGAGGCGTACTGGGCGGCCGCCTTGCAGTTGTGGCCGAAGCTCGAGCGCGCGGTGCTGCAGGCGGCCCATCCGCTGACCGGCGCGCCGCTCGAAGCCGCGAAGGCCGCCCTCACCCTCGCGCAGGAGCTGTCGACGGCGTACAAGCACCTGCTCGCCGGCGAAGCGCGCAAGCGCCTCTCGCTCGGCGGCTCGCGGCTCGCGACCGCGCTCGTCCACCGCTGCCTGCAGTGCTTCGCGCGGGTGCTCGCGGCGTCCTACCAGTCGTATTCGCCGGTGCCCGCGCACACCTGGCTCGACGCGCACGCGGTCTACGGCTACGCACGCGAACGCGGACTCCACCTCGCGTCGATCCAGGGAGATGCGGCCGAAACCACGCCCGAGCGCATCTACGTGCAGGCGCTGCTGCTCGCGCTCGCGAATCCCTACGGTTTCCACCCCGGCCAGTTCGGCACCGTGCTCGCGTACCTCCAGACCCATTCGCACTGGGCCAAACTCACCGACGTCGCGCCGGTCCATCGGCTCGCGAAGTCGGTCGCGATCGTGCCCGCCGGCCACGACTTCCCGCCGTTCTCGGCCAACAAGGGCGGGGCGATGGACGGCTCGCGCCTCTACCTCCTCACCTTCGATCTCGCCTTCCAGCTCCAGGAGGAAGTCCGCGCGGTGGAAGGCGGTGGCGCGCTGCCCGACGGCGTCGGGCGCGACGCGTCGTCCCGGCAGGCGTACCTCGCGCTGCTGCAGCGGCTCTTGCGCCAATGGGCGATCCCGCCCGCCCGCCAGTTCAACCGGTTGCCCTCGCGTGCTCGCGTGGTGATGTGCGTCGGCTTCTCGGGCGCGTGGCAGTACAGCAGGGGCCGACCCGCCGGCGTGGCGCCGCCCGCGCCGGGCGGGCTTCCGCCGATGACCCATTGCCAGGTCATCAACCACACGCCCGCGGGCTACGCGCTGCGCCAGACCGACGCGACGCCCGCGTCGTTGCGGATCGGCGAGATCGTGTCGCTGCGCGTCGAAGGCCGGCTCTCGCTGCAACTCGCGGTGGTCCGATGGTTCCGCAACACGCTCAAGGGCACCGCGCTCGAATTCGGTTGCGAGCTGCTCGCCGATCACGCGGAGGCGGCGGCCGCCACGCCCGAAGGCGCGCCCAACGCGAGCCCGGTGCCGGTGATCGTGCTCCCCGCGGACGAGACCGATCCCGACGGCGTGCCCGCGCAGGTCGTCGGGCCCGCCGGCGTATTCCAGATCGAGCACGCGATCGCGTTGAAGCGCGGCAGCGGCTCGGGCACGGCCGTGCTGACCAAGCTCGTCGACACCGGTCCGGGGTACGAGATCCACGAGTTCGTGCCGGTCGAGTGATCCGGTGCGGCGCTACGCTCGGGCATGCGTCGCGGGGCTCATCGCGCTCGCCGCGCTCTCGCTCCTGTGGGAGAGCGTGCTGGCGCCGCTTCGCCCCGGCTCCGCCTGGCTCGCGCTGAAGGCGCTGCCGCTCGTGTTGCTCGTGCCGGGCGTCGCGCAGGGCCGGCGCAAACCGCGCCAGGTGCTCGCGCTGCTGTTGCCGTTCTACGTGGCCGAGGCGCTCGTGCGCGCGCTCTCCGAGGCCGGCCGCCATGCCGTCGTCGCGGCGGTGGCGTGCATTCTCGCGCTCGCGACGTTCGCGGCGCTGCTGCTGTGGTTCCGTGCCGAGCAGCAGCGTGCTTCGGCGCCGCGAACCCCGTCGGGCTGAAGCCCGACCCACCAGGACCCCGCGGTGCCACGTCCTCCATGCAGCTCCGACTTCAGTCGGACGCTCTCCGCTTCCCTGTCCCGGGACTCGACCGGAACCCGAACCTCCGTCCGCGACCGTCGACGCAACTAACGACCGCGCCCGTCGGCGTCCGCGCCGGTCTCGGGGGGCTTCGACAGGTGCGCGCCGCGCAGACCCGCGGGCAGCGCGAAGACGACGTTCTCGAGCGTTCCTCCGAGTTCGGCGACCGACCGCGCGCCGAGTTCGCGCAGGCGTTCGATCACGCCGCGGACGAGCACCTCGGGCGCCGATGCGCCGGCGGTGACGCCCACTCGGCGGCGGCCCGCGACCCACGCCGGGTCGAGTTCGGAGGCGTCGCCGATCATGTACGCGTGCACGCCGCGGTTGGCCGCGACCTCGCGCAGGCGGTTCGAGTTCGAGCTGTTCGGGCTGCCGACGACGATGACGAGGTCGACCGCGCGCGCCATCGCCTTCACCGCGTCCTGCCGGTTCTGCGTCGCGTAGCAGATGTCGTCCTTGCGCGGACCGGTGATCGCCGGGAAGCGGCGCTTCAGCGCATCGACGATCGCGGCCGCATCGTCGACCGACAACGTCGTCTGCGTCACGTAGGCGAGCCGCTCGGGGTCCGCCACGACGAGGCGCTCGACATCGGCGACCGATTCCACCAGATGCACGCCGCCGTCGAGTTGCCCCATCGTGCCCTCGACCTCCGGGTGGCCGCGGTGGCCGATCATCACGATCTCGCGGCCCTGCCCGTGCATCTTGGCGATCTCGACGTGGACCTTGGTCACCAGTGGACAGGTCGCGTCGAACACCGTGAGTCCGCGCGCTTCGGCGTCCGCCCGCACCGCCTTCGACACGCCGTGGGCCGAGAACACGACGGTCGCTCCGCGCGGCACCGCATCGAGTTCGTCGACGAACACCGCGCCCTTCGCCTTCAGGCCCTCGACGACGGTGCGGTTGTGCACGACCTCGTGGCGGACGTAGATCGGCGCCCCGTGCTGCGCGATCGCCTGCTCGACGATCGCGATCGCGCGGTCGACGCCCGCGCAGAAGCCGCGCGGGTTCGCGAGCACGACATCGAGCGATTCGGGCGGGGCGGCGGGAGCGGTCATGGCGCAGCCGGCGCATCGGCGCGCCGGTGGCGGAAGCTGTCGACGATGAGGAGGACCGCGCCCACCGTGATCGCGCTGTCGGCGGCGTTGAACGCGGGATAGGTCCAGTCGCGCCAGTGGACGAGGATGAAGTCGACGACATGGCCCAGCAGCAGGCGGTCGACGAGGTTGCCGATCGCACCGCCGAGGATCAGCGCGAGGCCGGTGCAATAGACCCGCCCGCCGCCCTGCCGCAGCAGCCACACGATGAAGATCGACGCCGCGACCGCGACGACGGTGAAGAACCAGCGCTGCCAGCCGTCGCCGCCGGCGAGAAAACTGAACGCCGCGCCGGTATTGAACGCCAGCACGATCGACAGAAACGGCAGGATCGGGATGATCTCGCCCGGCCGCAGCGTCGACTGGATCGCCGCCTTGGTGACCTGGTCGATGACCACGATCGCCGCGGCGAGCACGATCCAGCGGCGGGTCGATACCCTCACCGAGGCGGTCATACGTGCCTCCGAGGCTCGCCGGCGCCGAAGAGATTCGCGACGCAGCGGCCGCAGAGCGACGGATGCGCCGCATCGTCGCCCACGTCGGCGCGATAGTGCCAGCAGCGCTCGCACTTCTCGCCGCCGGACGGGTTCACCGCGACTGCGAGCGCGTCGCCCTCCTCGACCCGCGCCGCCGAGGTGATCGTGACGAAGCGCAGGTCGTCGCCGAGCGAGGCCAGGGCCGCGTACGCCGGCGCGGGCGCCGAGATCGTCACTTCGGCCTGCAGCGAACTGCCGATCCGGCCGGACTGGCGCACCGCCTCGATCTCCTTCTGCACGACCGCACGCACGGCGAGGATCGACTCCCATTTCGCGAGGAGTTCGGCGCCGCCGGCCACCTGCGGACGGAGTTCCCGCCAGGTGCGGACGAAGAGCGTCGGATCGCCGGGATGCACGATCCGCCAGGCTTCCTCGCAGGTGAACGACAGGATCGGCGCGAGCAGCGCGAGGAGCGTGTCGCGGATCGACGCGAGCGCGGTCTGCGCCGAGCGGCGCGCCCGCCCCGCGGCCGGTGTCGTGTACAGCCGATCCTTCAGCACGTCGAGGTAGAAGCCGCCCAGGTCCTCCGAGCAGTAGGTCGTGAGCTTCTGGACCACGAGGTGGAATTCGTAGCGGTCGTAGTCGGCGACCACCTCGTCGACGAGCGCTGCGAGTCGTGCGAGCGCGTGGCGGTCGATCTCGAACAGCTCTCCCGACGGCACGGCGTCGCCCGCCGCGAAGTCGGACGTGTTCGCGACGAGGAAGCGCAGCGTGTTGCGGATGCGGCGGTAGCTCTCGACGTTGCGCTTCAGGATCTCGTCGGAGATGTTGAGGTCGCCCGAGTAGTCGGTCGCGGCGACCCACAGCCGCAGGATGTCGGCGCCGAGCGTGTCGGACACCTTCTGCGGCGCCACGACGTTGCCCTTCGACTTCGACATCTTCTTGCCTTCGCCGTCGACCGCGAAACCGTGGGTCAGGAGCGCCTTGTACGGCGGGACGCCGTTCAGCATGCACGACACCAGCAGCGACGAGTGGAACCAGCCGCGGTGCTGGTCCGAGCCTTCGAGGTAGAGGTCCGCCGGGAACGCGGTGTCGTCCGGATGCGAGCCGTGATGGGTCGCGCGCCCCTGCGGGCCGCCCATCACCGTCTGGTGCGTCGAGCCGGAATCGAACCACACGTCGAGCGTGTCGGTGAGCTTGCGGTAGCGCTTCTCGTCGACGCCGAAGGTCTCGTGCGTCGCCTCGAACCACGCGGCGATGCCGCGCTCGGCGACCATCTTCGCCGCGAGTTCGAGGAGCGCGGCGGTGTCGGGATGCAGCTCGTCGGTCTCGCGGTCGACGAAGAACGGCAGCGGCACGCCCCACTGGCGCTGCCGCGAGAGCGTCCAGTCGGGGCGGTGCGCGATCATGCCGTGCAGACGCGCCTTGCCCCAGGACGGGTAGAAGCGCGTGCGCTCGATCCCCTCGAGCGCGAGGTCGCGCAGCGTCCGGGCCGGCTTCGCGCCGCGGTAGCCCGGCACGTCGTCCATGCCCGCGAACCACTGCGTGGTCGCGCGGTAGATGATCGGCGTCTTGTGGCGCCAGCAGTGCATGTAGCTGTGGGTGAACTTCTCCGCGTGCATCAGCGCCCCGACTTCGCGCAGCTTGTCGACGATCCGCGGATTCGCGTCCCAGATCGACAGGCCGCCGAAGAACGGCAGTGACGCGGCGTAGCGGCCGTCGCCCTGTACCGGGTTCTCGATGCCCTCGTCGGTCATGCCGTAGCGCCGGCAGGACAGGAAGTCGTCCATGCCGTACGCGGGTGAACTGTGAACGATGCCGGTGCCCTGCTCGAGCGTCACGTAGTCGCCGAGATAGACCGGGGCGGCACGATCGCAGAACGGGTGGCGGAAGGCGATGAGCTCGAGCGCGCTCCCTTTCGCGGTCGCGATCGTCCGCCCGGAGAGCTTCCAGCGCGCGAGGCAGGCCTCGGCCAGATCGGCGGCGACGACGACGTGCGCGCGGTCGGTCTCGACCAGCGCGTAGCTGAAGTCCGGGTGAGCGTTCAGCGCCTGGTTCGCGGGAATCGTCCACGGCGTGGTCGTCCAGATCACCGCGGAGACCGGGCCCTCGGGCGCACGCGCGAGGCCGAACGCGCGCGCGAGTTTCGCGCGCTCCGCCGCGTCGACCAGCGGGAACGCGACGTCGATCGCGATGTCCTGGCGGTCCTCGTACTCGACCTCGGCCTCGGCGAGCGCGCTGCCGCAGTCGAAGCACCAGTTGACCGGTTTCAGGCCCCGGTACAGGAAGCCCTTCTCGAGGAGCCTGCCGAGCGTGCGGATCTCCTCGGCTTCGTTCGCGAACGCCATCGTCGTGTACGGCCGGTCCCAGTCGCCCAGCACGCCCAGGCGCTGGAAGTCGCGCTTCTGGATCGCGATCTGCTCGGTCGCGTACGCGCGGCAGAGTTCGAGCGTGCGCTCGACCGGCAGGTGCTTGCCGTGGGTCTTCTCGATCTGCACCTCGATCGGCATGCCGTGGCAGTCCCAGCCCGGCACGTAGGGCGCGTCGAAACCCGCGAGCGTGCGGCCCTTGACGATGACGTCCTTGAGGATCTTGTTGACCGCGTGCCCGATATGGATCGCCGCGTTCGCGTACGGCGGCCCGTCGTGCAGGACGAAGCGTGGTCGTCCGGCCGAGGCCTTGCGGATCGCGCCGTAGACGTCCCGCTCCTGCCACTCGCGCACCCATCCCGGCTCGCGCTTCGCGAGGTCGCCGCGCATCGGGAACGGCGTGTCGGGCAGGTTGAGCGTGGACTTCCAGTCCGGTTTCTTCGCGTCGGGCATCTCAGGGAGTCGCTTCGAAATAGGCGCGCGCCGCGTCCGCATCGGCGCGGATCTGGCGCGTCAGCGAGTCGAGGTCGGGGAAGCGCGCCTCGTCGCGCAGCTTGCGCAGGAACTCGACCACGATGCGCCTGCCGTACACCGTCTGGTCGAAATCGAACAGGAACACCTCGAGCATCGGCCGGCCGCCTTCCGTCACCGTCGGACGCACGCCGAGGCTCGCGACGCCGCGTCGCGGAGCGCCGAGGCCGAGCACGCGCACGGCGAAGATGCCCTCGAGCGGCGGCTTGCGCTTGAGCGGCAGGTTGATCGTCGGAAATCCGAGCGTGCGGCCGAGCTTCGCGCCGTGCGCGACGTGGCCGGCCATCGCGTAGGTCCGGCCGAGGAGATGCGACGCGCGATCGAGGTCGCCGGTGCGAAGCGCCTCGCGCACGGCGGTCGAACTCGCGCGCTCGCCGCCGATTTCCACCGTCCCCATCGCCTCGACGCTGAAGCTCCGCGCGTGCCGGCGCAGGAGCGCGAGGTCGCCGGCGCGACCGCGGCCGAACCGGAAGTCCGCGCCGACCAGCACCCATCGGGCCCCCAGCCGGCGCACCAGCACCTCGTCGATGAACGCCTCCGGTTCGAGCGACGCGAGCGAGCGGTCGAAGCGCGCGACGATGACCTGCTGCACGCCGAAGGTGCGGAACGCGTCGATCTTGCCGCGCAGCGACGACAAACGCGCCGGCGCGGACGACTTCGCGAAGAACTCGCGCGGGTGCGGATCGAAGGTCAGCACCGCGGGAACGAGCGCGAGGTCGTCGGCGGCTTCGGCCAGACGCGCGAGCATCGCCTGGTGCCCGAGGTGGACACCGTCGAAGTTCCCGACGGTCAGCGCGACGTTGCGGCCGGCGACCTCGGGCAGGCCGCGGAGGAGCTGCATCGAGGGGAGCGCGCCGCGGCTCGACGCCGCGGTGGCGATGCCAAAACGTTGAATTATAGCGGCAGCGGACGACACCCGTCGGATGCGTCGCTGCACGGGTGCGCAGGAACCTTCCCCGGGCCGCACGAGGTGGTCGCAGCCCGGTCAGGTCGTGACTTCCCGCCAGCCCCCCGGGACGCGCGGATGATAGAGCGCGAGGCGCACGCGGTGCGCCGGATCGAGCGTGGCGACGATGCGCCCGTAGCGTTCGAGCTGTCCGCGGTACCGCGCGAGTTCCGCGTCGAGGAACTCGGCCGCGTCCGCGCCCTCGTGCGTGCCGGTCTTGAAGTCGACGATCCAGCGCTCGCCCTTCGCGATGAATGCGCGGTCGAGCACGACGTGCACGATCTCGCCCTCGTCGATCCCGGTCAGCGCCCATTCGCTGCGCGAATCCTCGTGCGCGGGGTCGAAGAGCCAGCGCCCGCGCGGGTCGGCGAGCGTCGTCGCGACCGTAGCGAGGGCCTCGGAGGCCTCCGCGGCCGCTTCGCCGGGCAGGGCTCCTTCCGCGATCAGGACCGTTTCGAGGCGCGCGCGCTCGGAGGCGAGCCGCGCCGCGTCGAAACGCGAGAGTCCCTCGACCGCCACGCGCGCGAGCACCTGGTGCACGACGACGCCCAACCGCCGGGCGCGCTCCCGCGCCCAGTCGAACGGCAGCGCGGTCTCGACGGTGCGCGCGGACGACGTCCTCATGAGCGGCGCGACCGCGGCGTGCGCACGCCAGAGGGACGGCAGGCGTTCGAACGGCGCCGGCCGCGCGGTGGCCGGCGGCCCCGCATCGACCGCGCCGGGCGTCGGCGGCGGCGCCTCATGCACGATCGTCGCGTCGAAACGCCCGAGGAAGGATGCGCGGCTCGGGCGCTCCCAGCCCCCCGTTTCCGCGTCGACACCCAACACCGCGACGAGCGCGAGCCTTCGTCTCGCGCGCGTACACGCGACGTACGCGAGACGCGCGAGTTCCGCCTCGCCTTCGCCCGCGGCGAGGCGCGCGAGGTAGGCGTAGACACCATCGTCGTCTCCGCCGCGCGAGCGCGCGAGGCCCAGCATCAGCCCGTGGCGCCGGGTGCGCCAGCGCAGGAACGGCGTGTCGTTGCGCGTCTTGCCGCGGGCGAGTCCGGGCAGGATGACGGTGTCGAACTCGAGGCCCTTCGCCTTGTGCATCGTCATCACCTGCACGCGGTCGTCGTCGCCGGGCGGCGGCGACAGCCTGGTCTCGGCGAGGTGCGCGATGAACGCGTTCCAATCCGGCAGGTCGCCGGCGCGCTGGTGCGCGGCGAGGAGCGCGAGCACGTCGTCGACCGCGACGAGGTCGAGCGCCTCGGACAACGTCGCCGGCCCGCCGATCGCGATCCACGCCTCGCGCACCCGCTCGACCAGCGGCGCGAGCCCATGTCGATTCCGCGCGGCAGCGAGCGCGCGCACGACATGCGCGATGCGCGCCCGTGCATCGGTGGACAGGCCCTCGGGCGGCACGTCCAGCGCCGCTTCGATCGAGCGCCCGGCCGTGGCATCCGCGGCCTGGACGATCAGGTGCAGGTCGGCGAGCGTGAGGCCGCACGAGGGCCCGCGCAGGACCGCGAGCCACGCGAGCCGGTCGTCCGGCTGCAAGAGCGCGTGCGCGAGCGCCACCACGTCGCGCACCGCGGGACGATCGGCGAGGACGTCGAGATCGACCGCCGAGTACGCGATGCCGGCGTCGCGCAGCGCCGGAAGCAGCGCCCCGAGGTGGCCGCGGTTGCGGGCGAGGATCGCGATGGACCCGCCGCGCGCGCGCGCCTCGCGCACTCGCGCCAGGACGACCTCCGCTTCGGCGGCGTCGTCGGCCGCGATGTCGACCGTCACGGCCGCGCCCTCCTCCGCCGGTTTGGTCGCGATCGACTCCGCGAAGGCGACGCGGCCCTGCCAGGGCTCGTCGATCGCGCCCAGCACCGACGGGAATTGCCGGTTGACCCACGACACGAGGCCGGCCTGCGAGCGGAAATTGCGCCGCAGCGTCAGGCGTTCGACCGCCACGCCTTCGATCGTGCCTGCGGCCATCGCTTCGACGAACGCGCGGACCTCGGCCCCGCGGAACCGGTAGATCGACTGCATCGGGTCGCCGACCGCGAAGAGCGTGCGTCCATCGCCGGGCGACCACCCGGCGACGAGCCTGCCGATCAGGTCGAGGTGCGCGTAGGAGGTGTCCTGAAACTCGTCGACGAGCAGGTGATCGACGCGAAGGTCGAGGCGCAAGAGCGCGTCTCCCGGCGCATCGCGTTCGCCGAGCGCCGCGAGCGCCGAGAGCGTCGCCTTGGGAAAGTCGACTTCGCGCGCACGGGCGAACTCGACTTCGAGGTGCGCCGCGAGTTCCGGCAACAGCGACAGCATCGCCTCGATGCGGGACCACGCTTCGTCGCCGTAGCGGACCGGCGGCAATGCCGCGATCGCCGGGATCGCATCGGCGAGTCCCGGCGTTTCGCGCAACGCTTCGAGCCACGCCTCGACCGCACGGGCGCGAGCACGACGAGTGTCGGCACCCTCGCCCTTGCCGATCACCGGGACACCCCGCATCCTGGATGCCGACTTGCGCATCCCAGAGCCGTCCTTGGTGCAGAGCCATCCGGCGATCTCCTGCCACCACGCGAGATTCGCCATGTCCAACGGCGGCACGCCTCTCTCGACACACGCGAGCAGCGCGTCGCGCAGGTCGGCGTCGTTTGCGTCGAGGTGTGGCTCGCATGCCGCCGCGATGTCGGACACGCGCGCGAACGGCGCCGCGCCGATGATCGCGCGCAGCGTGTCGAGTTCTCCGCCTACCTCGCGCGCGAGCGTGGCTTCCAGGACGTCACGGACCCGGCCCGGTCCGGCGGCGACGAGGGTGCGCCACTCCTCGCGCCGCTCGAGCAAGTCGACGATGCGCGAGGCGAGCGCGTCGGCATCGTTGTCCTGATGGTCGAGGAGGAGCCGCCAGCGCTCGTCGGTCGCGCTCGCCGCCGCGATCGCCGCGTGCGCCGCGGCGCGATAGCGCTCCTTCGGCTCCTCGGTGAACCGGGGCGCGGGCGGCAGACCGCTCTCGAGCGGCGACTGGCGTGCGATCGCCTGCACGAGCGCGTCGATCGTCTGGATCGCGAGGCGCGACGGGTGGTGGATCAGGTTCCAGCCCAGTTCGGCGTCGCGCGCGAGTACGGCACGCGCCAGCGCGCGCGTCGTCCGCTCGTGCGGCGCGAGCGCCGTTTCGTCCTTCGCACCCTCCGCGCTGTCTCCTGCGGCGACGAGCGCACGGACGACGCGCTCGCGCATCTCGCCCGCTGCTTTCCGGGTGAAGGTGATCGCCAGCACGGCCTCGGGCCGCCTCGCGACCGCGAGCAGCGCGAGCAGCCGCTGGATCAGGAGTTCGGTCTTGCCCGAGCCTGCCGGCGCCTGCACGACGAACGAGCGCCGGACGTCGAGCGCTTCGGCGCGTGCGGCAGTGTCGTCGGCGAGGAGCGCTGCGGGGTGCGTCGTGCTCATCCGGCCCCCTCCTCGCCGCTGTCGACGCCATCGCCGTCATCGGCGTCATCGTCGTCGAACCCATCGACCCGACACAGCGCCTGCCGCGCGCAGGTCTGGCAGAGCGCCGCCTTGCGGGGCGACACGAGAGCCTCCCCGTCCGCGAACGAGCGCACGAGCGCGCCCATCACGGCAGCCCAGCGCGCTTCGAGCAGAGGCCAGTCGACCACGTCGTTGCCCTTCGCCTTGGGCGCTGCGCCGACGCGTGCCGCGCCGTCGGCGTACAGTCCGACCGCCTTCGTCTCGCCGCGCTTCAGGCAGGCGAGCACCGCGGCCCGCACCCGATCGTCCGGATGCGCCTCGCGCCAGGCGAGCGTGTAGAGGCCCATCTGCACGGCCTTCGGCCGGTCGTCCTGCCAGCGCCCGGCCGACGGCACCCGTCCGGACTTGTAGTCGAGGATCGCGACACCGCCGTCGGCGAGCCGGTCGATGCGGTCGAGCCGGAGGCCGATGCGCAGCGGCGCGAGCGCAAGGCTCGTCTCGTGCTCCACGTCGAGCACCTCGAACGGCGGGCGTTCGGTCTCGATCGCGAGCCAATCGTCCATCGTGCGTTCGAGGCGAGCGGCCTCGCCCGCGCGCACGGCAGGCGGCAGTCTGCGCCATCGAGTCGCGTCGATCACGCCCAGCGCTGCGTTCGCGACTCGCTGCAAGGTGTCGCGGTAGTTCGCCTCGGCCGATCGCAGCGCGACGAGTCCGGCGTGATCGCGGACTTCGCGCCAGAACGCCGCGAGCGCGGCGTGGATGAGGTTGCCGCGTTCCATCGGCGAGAGGCCGACCTGCGCCTGCGGCCAGCGGTCGGCACGCCAGCGGCAGGCCGCGAGCGCCTGGAACGGACAATCGCTCTGCGCGGTCACGAGGCCCGAGCCGCGGGATAGCCGCTCATCGGAGGCGAGCGGCGGCGCGGTCGCGTCGACCATGCGTTCGAGCAGCGGCCGGCGCGCGAACATCGTCTGCGCGGGCAACGGTGGCACCGGCGCATCCACCGGAACACCGCGCGGAAACACATCGGTCGGCAACGCGGGGCGATCGTCCACCCTGCGCGCGTGGCTCACGACCACGGTCGGCGCCGACTGTCGAAGCGTGCCGGCGAGGGCGCGAGCGAACGCGAGTTCTCGGGCCGGGTCGCTGCGCGGCGCGCCGCGATCGCGCTGCCACGCGATGGGAATGAGCGGATGCGGACGCATCGCGCGCGGCAGCGTCTCGTCGTCCATGCCCGAGATCCACAGCGCGTCGAACGGCAGGCCGACCGCCTCGTAGAGACCCAGGATCTGGATCGGAGCGTCCGCCGACTCCGGCTGGAACGGCGAGGCGGCCACCTGGGCGGTAAACGCCGCGATCGCCGCGCCGCCCTCGAGCCGCGCGACGTCGCGCTGCGATGCGGACAACGCGTCGAGCGCGGCGAACTGCGCGAACGCTTCATCGAGCGCGGCGCGCGCCTGATGCGCGGCGCTCGACAGGGCGCGATCGCCCGGCCAGCCCGCGACTTCGAGCACGGCACGCCACGCGTCGACGAGTCCCCGCCGCGTGGCACGCGGCGTCGTACGCATTCGCTCGCCGACCTCGACGAGACTCGTTGCGAGCGGGTCGTTGCGCCGCGCCAGTTCGGCCGTGACCGCGTCCAGGTCGACGGTCTCGACCGCCCGTTCGAGCCACGAACGCTCGATCGACGCACGAAGGCCTCGCAGGGTCCGCGACGACGCTCCAGGCAGGTAGGCGGAACGGAGCCACGCCGCTGCGCGTCCCACGGGAAGCCTTCCCCACGCGAGCGCGATCAGGTCGGTCGCGGCGGCCACCAGCGGCACGTCAGCCAGCGGCGCGCCGAGCGACAGATTCCAGGCAGCGAGCGTCTCGTCTTCAGGCATCCCGAGGACGTCGATCGCACGCAGCCGCACTTCGGCGCGCCGCGCCGCGAGTTCCGGCACGACGATGCCCACCCTTGCGTCCGGGCTCGCCTCGACGATGCGCCGCGCCCAGGCGAGCGCCGCACACAGCTCGGCGGTGGTCGACGCGTACGCGCCGCGCAGGATCCCGGCCTCGGCCGCCTCGACGGTCGCGCGAAACGCCACGACCGCTCCGCGTTCGCGCAGCCGCTCGGCGAGGCGGAGCTGCTGCGGCGTGGGCTCGATGAAGCCCGCGAACACGACCTCACGCCCATGCCATCCGCGGAACGCCTGATCCACGCCGGAGAGGCGGTCGGGGGCCGTCGCGGCATCAACGGCATGGCGCGCGTCCAGCGCTTCACGGTAGCGCTCGGCCCAGCGCGCGAACGCGGCGGGATCGTCGGCGCCTCCCGCCCATGCGCGCCAGCTCTCGCCGCCGTTGCCGTACGCATGGACGAGTTCCCAGGCCTCGGAAGCGGCGCTCGCGAGGCCGCCGACGTCGAGCGCCGCTATCCCGTCGGCCTCGAGCACCTGCCGCCACAGTTCGGCGACCGCGACCCCGGACAGCCGCACCCGTGGGGCGAGCGCACCGGAGGCCATCGCCTCGCGTTCGAGGTCGAGCACGAAGGCGGGCCAGGGAAGCGCCCGTGCGGAACTCCACGCACGGGCGCCCGCCGCGCGGTTCGCGCGATCGAACGCGCCGATCAGGTGTCGTGCGAGCCGGCGGTTGGGCGTGACGACGGTCGCGCCCCGCGCCAGCGCGCGGTGGAGCGCGTCGGTCATCGTCAACGGGAAGCCGCGGCGCCCGATGGGCGCCGCAGGCTGGCAACGTCGGGTCGTGTCGACTCTACCAGCCGAGGTGGCTCAGGTCGTGACCCCGCGACGCCGTTCCGGCGCGTTCCTCGTACGGGGGCGCCTTCAGTCGTCGCCGAGCGCCGAGCCGATCGACGCCGGATTGGCGGGCAGCGCGCCGAACCTCGGGAGCGACGACGCCGACGCCGCCGCCCCGGTCGGGAGGCTCGCGAGCGTCCCGATCAGCGCGTCCGCACGCGGAGCGTCGGCGCGGCGCGCGGCGAGCTTGAACTCGCCGCACCAGTCCTCGTCGCGCACGGTCGGCCAGACGCCTTCGATCAGGTAGGTCTTCGGGTTGATCGGGGAGAGCGAAGGCGAGTGCCGCCGGCACAGTCCGGCGCTGGGCGACTTGCCGCCGGCGCCCCCCGACGGGTTGCGGTCGTAGTACTGGCAGTGCTGGCAGCGGTCCATGAAGGTCGTCCTCGGTCGAACGGGTTCGTCGTGTCGTCCTGCGCGGCGGAGATGGTCGGATTCGCCGCCCGGGTCGCGAAGTCGGCAGTTGTGGGTCAGGATCAGGGGATTCGGGTGCACGCGCCTTCGTCCGGTTGGACGATCAGTGGCGCACGGAAGGCAGGAACCCGCACGGCGTGGCGCGCTCCGGTCGCGCTCCGCGTGCCACGTTTCGCTCGGAGCGGCCAGGGCGCGGCGCGATCCGGATCACGTCCCCGCCCCCTCCGCGCATCGCGCACATGTCGCGCGTCCGTCGACGGCGCGGCCGGTTGACCCGGCGGCGCCCCGATGCCGAACCGCGCCGTGCTTGCTTCGTAGAAAAGACGGCCGCCGACCGCATCGCTGTGTTGGCAGTCGAGAAACCTGTAGAGGCGACCGGGAAAACGGGGGACCGCCGGCTCAGGCGGCGAGCTGATTGACCACGAGGCGCAGCGGCGCCGGAACGTCCTGCGCGTGGCGCGACGGCCTGCTCGCCTGTGCATCGAGGTCGGCCTTGAGTTCGGCGTCGGCGAGCGCCGCTTCGCGGGCGAGTTCGTCGTCGTACGCGCGACGCGCGTCCGGGTCGGACAGGACCCGGTAGGCGGCGTGGATCGTGCGGATCAACCCGGACAGGTCCTGTCCGGCCTCGGTGCGGCCGAAGTGAAAGCGCTGGAGGACCTGCGCGTACGCCGCCTCGATGCGCGCGACCGACGCGCCGGGCGCGAGATCGAGATAATCGTAGTGGGTGTAGTTCACAACGCTCTCCTGTCGGGTTCGCGGTGTTCCGCTCCTGCCGTCAGGGTGAGCAGCAAACGTGCCACGCGCCGCCGCCATCGCCGAATGCCGCACGCAAGCGACTGATTCGGCGCCGGATTCGATCAGATCACCCGACGAGCGGTCGGCACCTTCCGGCGACGAACGGTCGGGCATGGCCAAGTGACGGTCAGATCATCGCCAGCGGCGTGCGCTTTCGCGGCGCGGGGAACGCACGGTCGAGCGCCGCAACGGCCTCCGGCGTCAGCCGAAAACGGGCCGCGGCGGCGATCATGTTCACGTGTTCGACACGCGCCGCCTTCGGCACGGCGATGACGTCGTCATGGGAAATCAGCCACGCGAGCGCAAGCGTCGCCGCCGACGTTCCGGCTTCGCGCGCGATCGCCCCGAGGTCGTCACGGTGGAGCAGCCGTCCCTCGTCGAACGGCGAATACGCCATCACCGGCATCGGCCACGCGCGACAGCGAGGCATCGCGCCGCGCTCGATCCCGCGCTCGGCCAGGTGGTAGAGCACCTGATTGGCCGCGCACGCCGGGCCTCCGGGCACGGCCGCGAGTTCGTCGAGGTCGCCGACGTCGAAGTTCGACACGCCCCAGCGCGCGATCTTGCCGTCGCGGCGCAGGCGTTCGAACGCTTCCACCGTCTCCGCCAGCGGCACGCCACCGCGCCAGTGCAGGAGATAGAGGTCGATCCGCTCGATCGCGAGTCGCGCGAGACTCGCCTCGCAGGCCGCGATCGCCGCCCGTCGGCCCGCGCGGTGCGGGTACACCTTCGAGACCACGAACACCTCGTCGCGACGGCCGGCGATCGCCTCGCCCACCACCTCCTCGGATCCGCCGTCCGCATACATCTCTGCGGTGTCGACGAGCGAGACTCCGAGATCGAAGCCACGACGAAGCGCCGCGACCTCGTCGCGGCGCGCGTCTGCCCGTTCGCCCATGCGCCAGGTCCCGAGTCCGAGCGCGCTGACACGGGCGCCGTCGGCCAGCACGACCTGGGGAATGCCGCTCATGGCCGCAGCGTAGCGCAGTGAGCCCGCCGCCGCGACGTTCCGACGCCCGACCAGGACCGTGCACAATCCGGCGTCCGCCGGAGAGGCCGTCTACATCTTGCGGACGAGTCCCACCATCACGCCGAAGATCTCGAGCGCACCTTCGGGGCGGATCGGCGCGTAGGCCTTGTTCTCGGCCTTGAGGAAGAACTGCCCGCGGTCGACGTCGAGGCGCTTCAGCGTGAACTGCCCGTCGACGATCGCGACGACGATGTCGCCCTTCTTCGCCGACGCCTGCTTCTCGACGACGACGAGGTCGCCGTCGAGGATGCCGGCGTCCACCATCGAGTCGCCCTTCACGCGCACGAGCACGGTCTGCGACGGCCGCTCGATCAGGTAGTCGTCGATCGTCAGGGCGTCGGACGAGGCGTCCTCGATGCGCTCCGGCAGGCCCGCGCGCACCGTCGCATCCGCCAGCGGGCGCGCGAAGAACCGACGCGTCGGCGCGAGCCGGCGGTCGGGCGTCGATTCGAGGAGCCCCGCGAGCTTGAGCCGCGCCACCAGCGCGGCGACCGAGGACTTCGACTTGAGTCCGAGCAGCCCCCCGATCGACGCGTACGATGGCAGCGCCCGGTGGCGCGCGTAGTAATCCTGCAGCGCCTCAAGATAGGAACGATCGTTCGACATGCTGTTAACATAGCGAACGATCGTTCGCGCGTCAAGTGAATTTTCGACCTGCCGCGCTCCGCGACGATGCCCGCGTTTCCTCCCCGCCCGATGCGACTCTTCGCGCCCGCTCTCGCCTTCGTGGACCTCGAGACCACCGGGACGCGGGCCGCGGCCGATCGGGTCACCGAAGTCGGCATCGTCCGCGTGAAAGCCGATCCGGCCGGCGGCCCACCCAGCGTCGACGAGTGGTCGACTCTGGTCGATCCCGGCGTGCCTATCCCGTCCGCGATCCAGGCGATGACCGGGATCACCGACGCGATGGTGCGCGGCGCACCGACCTTCTCGACGCTCGCGGGAGAGGTTGCGCGTCGGATCGACGGTTGCCTGTTCGTCGCGCATAACGCCCGCTTCGACTTCGGGTTCCTCAAGCACGAGTTCGCGCGCCTGGGCGCCTCCTTCTCGCCGCGCGTGCTGTGCACCGTTCGACTGTCGCGGCTGGTCGATCCCGCCGCCGCCGGTCACGGCCTCGATGCGCTGATCGAGCGCTACGGGCTCGACCCGGGAAGCCGGCACCGCGCGCTCGGCGACGCGCGCGCGCTATGGCAGTTCGTGCAGCGCCTGCTCCTGACGCGCCCGGCCTCGGAGATCGAGGCGGCGGTGAAGCGGCTCCTGAGAATTCCCAGTCTGCCGCCGCAGCTCCCGCCCGACGCGCTCGGTGCGATTCCCGACGCGCCCGGCGTGTACCTGTTCTACGGCGACAATCCGCTCCCCCTCTACGTCGGCAAGAGCACGCACCTGCGCGACCGCGTGGCGGCGCACTTCTGCGGCGACTGGGTGCGCGAAACCGACCTGCGCCTGTCCGCCGAGATCCGACGCATCGAGTTCGAGACGACCGCGGGCGAACTGGGCGCCCTGTTGCGCGAGTCCGCGCTCGTCAAGTCGGTGCTGCCTTCGCACAACCGCGCGCTGCGCCGCAAGGCGGACGCTGGCGTGATGACGCTGGGCGACGACGGCCGCCCGGCGTTCGCGCGGGCCGATGCGATCGATCCCGCCGCGATTCCCGGTGCGTACGGACCCTACGCGTCGAAGCGCGCGATGCGCGCGCGGCTGCAATCGCTCGCCTCCGAACACCGGCTCTGCTGGATCCGCCTGGGCCTCGAGCGGCGCGACGGCCCCTGCTTCGCGCGCCAGCTCGGCCGCTGCGACGGCGCGTGCGTCGGCGCGCAAACCGCCGAAACGCACGTCGCCAGGCTGCGCGCGGCGCTCGCGCCGGACGCGATTCCCGCCTGGCCGTGGGCCGGGCCTGCGCTCGTGCGCGAGGCGAGCGAGGACGGCGCGCGCATCGACGTGCACGTCGTCCGCGACTGGCACTGGATCGGCACCGCGCGCGACGACGCCGAACTCGCATCGCTCATCGAGTCGCCGATTCGACCGGCGTTCGACCTCGACGTCTGCCGACTGCTGCTTCGCCGCTACGCGAAATCGCCCGGCGCGTTCGTGCCGGTGCGGATGGCGCCGCCTTCGATCGACGCCGCCTGACGGTCGCCGCGTCGACGGCCGCCGCGAAAGCGCGCGCGAGCGCCGGGCCCTCACGTCCCTCGCTGCGCGTGCGCGACGATCACCTGCGCGACGCAGGCGGTGAGCTTCTTCGCGTAGGGCACGTGCAGGAATTCGTTCGGGCCGTGGGCGTTGGACTTCGGACCGAGCACGCCGGTGATGAGGAACTGCGCGTCGGGAAACTGCTTCCCCAGCATGCCCATGAACGGAATCGTGCCGCCCTCGCCCAGCGCCCCCGGACCCTGGCCGTAGTGGGTCCGCGATGCGGCATCGATCGCCGCGGCGAGCCATGCCGCGGTCGGCGGCGCGTTCCATCCGCTCGCGTGCGCGTCCGCTTCGAACCGCACCGACGCGCCGTGCGGCGGATCCGCTTCGAGCAGGCGCTTCAACGCGCCCGACGCGCGCTCGCCGTCGACCGTGGGCGGAAGGCGCAGCGACAGCTTCATCCTCGTGGCCGGCCGCAGCACGTTGCCCGCGTTTGCGATCGGGGGCATCCCGTCGGCCCCGATCACCGACAGCGCGGGACGCCAGGTGCGGTTCAGCACCACCTCCGCGCCCTCGACGACCATCGGTTTCGTGCGCTGCGACCATGGAAAGCGCTTCAGCATCGTCTCGCCGAGGATGCCGGCCGCGGCGCGCGCCTGTACGATCCGCTCGTCGGGAATCGCCGCATGGAACTCCGCGGGGATCACGCGGCCGGTCGCGCTGTCCTCCAGCCGGTCGAGGAGACGGCGCAGGATCCGGAACGACGACGGCACGACGCCGCTCGCGTCGCCCGAGTGCACCCCTTCGGTCAGCACCTCGACCGCGAGCGTGCCGCCCGCGAGTCCGCGCAGCGAGGTCGTCTGCCAGAGGCGATCGTAATCGCCGGCGCCCGAGTCGAGCCCGATCACGAGGTCGACGTTGCCGATGCGCGGGGCGAGGAGTTCGAGGTACGCGGGCAGGTCGTAGCTCCCCGATTCCTCGCAGGTCTCGATCATGCCGACGCAGCGCGCGTGCGGCAGTCCCTGAGCCTGCAGCGCCGCGAGCGCGGCGAGCGAGGCGAATACCGCGTAACCGTCGTCGGCACCGCCGCGTCCGTAGAGTTTCCCGTCGACCATCCGCGGCGCCCATGGACCGTAGCCCTCGTGCCAGCCGGTCATCTCCGGCTGCTTGTCGAGGTGCCCGTAGAGCAGGACCGTGCGGCCCTGCCCAGCCGAACCGGTCGCGGGCACGTCGAAGAAGAGGAGCGGCGTGCGGCCCTCGATGCGCACGATTTCGAGCGTGAGCCCGCGCACGCCCTGCGCGCGTACCCAGCGCTCGGCCTGACGGATCGCCGCCTCGATGTGGCCGTGCGCACGCCAGTCGGCGTCGAAGTGCGGCGACTTCGCCGGCAGGCGGATGTACTCGGTGATCTCGCCGACGATCTCGTCGTCCCAATGCCCGGCGATGCGCCGTTCGAGTGCCGCGGAATCGATCATGGTGGAGGTCCTTCCGTCATCACGCTTCGAGCAGGCCCTTGCGTGCGCATTCATCGAGCGCGCGCTCGACGAACGCGCGCGCGTCGGGGTGTGGTTCGAGCGACGCGGCGAGCGCGCTCCGGTCGCGTGTGCCGTCGAGCCGGGCGAGCAGCGCGCGCGCCTCGGGCTCGTCGATGCGCACCGGCTCGTGCAGGAGGTTGATGAGCGCGCCGCCGCGCGCCGCCTGCCAGCGCGCGAAAGCGAACGCGCGCGGACGCGCGCCGGCGCGCGCTGCCACCGTGACGGGCGTCGCATGCAGGACGAGTTCCCCGCCGAACGCCGCACGCACGACCCGGGCGCGCGCCTCTTCGCTGCGAACACCGTTGGCTTCCAGCACCGAGCGCAGTTCGGGGACCGGCACGCTGCCGGGACGGTGTTCCGTCAGGGTTCGTGCCACCAGCGCGTCCCTCGCGCTGCCATCCTCGATTCCCGCCGGCGCGGTGGCATGAAGCGCATCGATCGCCTGCGGCGAGAGTCGCGCGTGCCGCAGCGCTTCGGCACGCACCAGCAGCGATCGTCGGATCGCGCGCACGCGCGCGAAATCGAGATACTGCTCGCGCGCGATCGGGTCGCTCGAGGCGATGAGCCGCTGGAACGCCGGCGGCAGGCCCGCTGCGCCCATCGTGCCCAGGGCGGCTTCCGCGAGGAAGCCGAGTCCGTGTCGTGACGCCTGCCGCACGAAGGTCGTGAAGTAGACCGCCTCGCCTGCCTGCTCCCCGGGGTCGGCGGCGCGCGCGGTGGCATCGGCTTCGTCGTCCTCGGCGAGCCCGACCGCGAGTGCGGCCGCCATGCCGCCTGCCGTCCGCCAGGCGCTTGCGAGGTCATCGCGCACCCTCACTGCGCCGTCGCGCCGTTCGCGCTCCGAGGCGACGCCGGAGGTTTCCAGCCGGACCGCGTCCGCGCCGATGCGGTGCAGGTAGCCGCCCGGCAGCACGCGGTAGCTCGTCAGGACGACGCCCTGCGGCGCCAGACGCTGATGTGCCAGCGCGAACAACGCGTCGCGCTCGGCGGGTGCCATCGTCGAGCCGATGCCGTGTGCGACGACACAGTCGAATGCGCCCTCGGGCAGTGCGGCGTGGCGCACGTCGCCTTCGATGAGTTCGACGTTGGCGAGCCCGAGTTCCGCGGCCGCTTCGCGCGCACGCGCGAGCAGCGTCGCCGAGCGTTCGCACCCGACGAAACGCGCACGCGGATAGCGCACCGCCCAGGGCAGCAGGTTGGCGCCGTCGCCGCAAGCAGCGTCGAGGACATGCGCCGTCGCGGGATCGGCGGGAGTGAGGCCGAAGAGCGTGGCGATCGCGGCCATGCGATCAGGCGCGCTCGGCGCATCCGGGCGGCGAGGGTATGCGCCTTCGTCGGCGGTGATGGGCATGCTGTCCGGAATCGCTGCCGGCGTGGATCGCCTGGGCCGGGCCCGGCAACCGGCCCGCGGCCCCATTGTAGCGGTCGATGCGCTCAGGCCTCGATCACGCCGATCCGCGCGAAGTGGGCGAGGTGCTCTTCCACGGCAGCCACGCGCGTGCCTGAGCCCGCCGCCAAGCCTTCGAGTGCGGCGGCCAGATCCGCTCGCGTGCGCGTGCCGTCGAGAAGCGGCAGCAGGCGTCGCTGGACCGGGTCGTCGAGCCGCACCGATTCGTGTCGCAGGTTGACCACCCACCGATGCCGGCTCGCCTGCCAGCGGGCAGGCGCGAACGCGCGCGGTCGCTCACCCGCGCTGCGCGGAATGTCCACCGGCCAGGCGAACGGAACGAGGACCTGCATCAGGCACGCGGACAGCAGCAGCCGCTCGGCCTGCCCAGGCGCGGCGAGCGCGGAGCCCGGCCCGCTCCCGGTCGCGATCCAGGCTGCGAGGTCCGCCACCGGCTCGCTCGACGGATGGCAGGCGACGAGCCTTGCGATCAGCCGTCGCTGGATGGAGGACGGCGAGCGATCGCGCGCTGGAGGCGCCGGCGTCCGCGGATCATGCCGCTCGACCGTCGAGTTCGACGCCGCGACGTGCATCGGGGCAAGAGCCTCGGGCGCGAGCGGGTGGCCGAGGTCCCGTTCCGCGTGCACGAACAGCGATTCGCGGAAGCGCCGCATCCGCAGATGGTCGATCACGTGCTCGCGCTCCATCCGTTCCGCGCTCGCGAGCCACGCGTTCATCGTCTCGCCGTACGCAGGGGCGGGATGGCGGTAGGGATCCGCATCGGCGAGCCACGCGAGTCCGTGGTCCGATGCTTCCGCCGCGATGTCGCGCAGGAACACCGGGTGGTTGACCGGCGCGAAATCGTCGTGCATCAGCGCGAACGTCTCGCGCTCGACCACGTCGCGGAACTCCTGCGCGAGCCCGGCGGCAAGGCCCGGCTGGTTCGCCATCGCATCGGCGACGCGCCCGGCCATCGCGCGGATCTCGGCGACTTTCGCCACCGGATCGGCGATCCCCGCCACGTGCGGTCGCAGCAGGCTCCAGGCGACGCCGCGCAGCGCGCACCCGGGCAGCACGTTGTGGCTGACGAACGCGATGCCCTGCGGGGCGAGTCGCGCGCGGATCGTGTCGAACAGCACGGCCCGCACGGCGGCGGGTACCCACGAGTAGAAGCCGTGCGCGACGATGTAGTCGAAGCTTCCGACCTCCGAGGGAAGGTCGCGCAGGTCGCCGTCGATCAGTTCGACGTTCGCGAGGCCGAGTTCGCGGGCCATCGCGCGGGCGACGGCGATCGCGTCGGACGCGAGGTCGATGCCGACGAACCAGCCCTGCGGCGCATGCACCGCCATCGGCAGCAGGTTCCCGCCGTCGCCGCAGGCGATCTCGAGGACACGCGCGGTCGAGGGCTCGGGTGCGTCGAGGCCCATGAGCCGCGCGATCGTCGCGATGCGCGCGGGGGTGCTGTTCGCGCAGGGACGGCTGTCGTAGGGCACCGCCCGGTACGACGCGCGGATCTCCGCCGTCGCGGCGTCTCCTGCGGTGTCGTGCGCGCCTTCCTGCATCACGATCTGCGACGGGCGACCGCTGGAGCGACGATGCAGGCGCGCGCGAGCCCGCCCGACCACGCCACGATGGTTCCGCGCAGTCGCGCCGGCTACTTGCGCCAGTAGCCGTTGGCGGCGGCGATCGTCTGGAAGTTGAGCGCGACCACCTGCGACGACGCGATGAGCGCGTCCGCGTCCTCGGCATACGCCGGGCGCAGCTTCTTCAGCACCGAGGTGTCCGGCTGCGTGTACTTGACGCCGCGCCGCGAGAGCGTGATGGCGAGTTCGAATCCCGCCTGCGGCGTGTCGGTGATGAGCGTGGAGAGCCAGGTGTCGGACATGGGAAATTCCTTCGCGAGGGGAGACGGGAAGCGTGACGCGCGCCCGGCGATGCAGCCGGGTGCGGGCGGGCACGATTGACGGCCCGGATGCGGCATTGGCGGCATCTGGCGTCCCCACGGGGATTCGAACCCCGGTTACCGCCGTGAAAGGGCGATGTCCTAGGCCTCTAGACGATGGGGACCCGGTTGCTGCGAATGCCGCCGGCTGTTCCGCCCGTGCGATGACGCGTACACGCGCGGGGCCGTTCGTTCGGTGGTGGAGGTAAGCGGGATCGAACCGCTGACCTCTTGCATGCCATGCAAGCGCTCTCCCAGCTGAGCTATACCCCCACGGCGAATCCGAAATTATACACGGGGCCGGCCGTCGCCACAATTGCGCGCGCGCGGCCCGCCGACACCCCGGCGCGCTGCGCTATCATGCCGCGCGCGCCTCCGCCGATCATCCTCGTGCCGCTTCCCGATTCCCGCAACGCCAAGCCGCCCGACCTCGCCGGCCGGGTGATCCTCGTCACCGGAGCGACCGGTGGTCTGGGCGAGCCGCTCGCCCGCGCCTGCGCGGCCCTGGGTGCGACCGTCGTGCTCCACGGCCGCCACGTGCCGAAGCTCGAATCGCTCTACGACGCGATCGTCGCGGCGAACCATCCGGAACCGGTGATCCTGCCGCTCGATTTCGCGAAAGCGGAAGCCGCCGACTTCGGCAACGTCGCCGCCGCGCTCGAAGCGCAGTTCAGGCGCCTCGACGGAATCGTGCACACGGCGGCGATGCTCGGTTCGCTCGGCCCGATCGAGCACCAGTCGTTCGACGCCTGGCTCGCGCTTCTGCGTGTCAACCTCGCCGCGCCGATGGGCATCACACGCGCCCTCGCGCCGCTGCTCGCGAAAGCGGCCGATGCCTCGGTGGTGTTCACGCTCGACGATCGCGGCATCGCGCCGCGCGCCTACTGGGGCGGCTACGGCGTGACCAAGGCGGGCGTCGCGGCGCTCGCGCGTGAACTCGCCGACGAATGGGAGTCGCGCGCCAACCTGCGCGTCAACGCGGTCGTTCCCGGCCCCATCCGCTCGCCGCTGCGCGGCCGCACGCACCCGGGCGAGGATCGGACCAAGCTGCCCGAGCCCGGCGAACTCGTCCCGCTCTATCTCCACCTCCTCGCAGGCCAGCCGAAGAACGAGAGCGCACGGCTGATCGAGGCGCGCGCCTGGCTCGCCGGGGCTCCTGCCTCGACTCCGCTCGTCGCGTAGCGGAGCAGCACCCGCAGCGCCCGGTGCGCCTCGCGCGAAACCGCGTCGGCGGGTACCGCCCGCGAGCGGGTCCGCCGTTCGCCTTCCGCGCGCCACACGATCGTGGCGGACGCAGGAAACACGACGCTGCCCGCGGCCAGCGCCCCGGGGATCGCCCGTCCGTCGGCACTCAACGCCACGACCGAGCCATCGGAGCGCACCACCATCCCGACGATCGACTCGCTCGCGCGGGCCAGCGCCTGCGCCCCGAGCGCGACGACCAGCGCCGCGAGCGAAGTGCGCAGCGGGAACGAGAGCGGCAGAAGCGTCACCAGCGGCAACGTGACCGCGCACGCGCCCGTGACGAACGCGCGCAACGCGCGTGAATCGGCGAAATCGAATCGGCAGGAAACGACCCGGCGCATCGGCTCATCGGAACGCAACGGTCCCTTGCCGCGCCATCGGCCGGACGGCCGATGCGCCGGCCGTCGCGAAGGATCCGGAATCGTCAGCCGGGCGCGGGAGCCTCGCGCGTGGCGGCCGCGTGCTTCGCGAGTTGGAGCCAGGTGTCGACGACGGTATCGGGATTGAGCGACATGCTCTCGATCTTCCGGTCGACGAGCCAACGCGCGAGGTCCGGGTGGTCGGAAGGACCCTGGCCGCAAATGCCGACGTAGCGGCCCTTGCGCTGGCAGGCGTCGATCGCCATCGCGAGCATCGCCTTCACCGCGTCGTCGCGCTCGTCGAACGTCGTGGCGATCGGGCCGCCGGCGTCGCGGTCGACGCCGAGCGTCAGCTGCGTCATGTCGTTGCTGCCGATCGAGAAGCCGTCGAAGTGCTCGAGGAAGCGGTCGGCCAGCACGGCGTTGGACGGCAGCTCGCACATCATGACCACGCGCAGACCGTTCCGCCCGCGTTCGAGCCCGTTCTTCGCGAGCAGGGCGTTGACGTCCCTCGCCTCGGCGAGCGTGCGGACGAACGGCACCATCAGCTCGACGTTGGTGAGCTCCATGTCGTCGCGCACGCGCAACATCGCGCGGCATTCGAGCGCGAAGCAGTCGTAGAACGACTCGGCGAGGTAGCGCGACGCGCCGCGGAAGCCCAGCATCGGGTTCTCCTCGTGCGGCTCGTAGCGCTCGCCGCCGACGAGGCTGCGGTACTCGTTGGACTTGAAATCGGACAGGCGGACGATGACCTTCTTCGGCCAGAACGCGGCCGCGATCGTCGCGACGCCCTCGGCGATCTTCGCGACGTAGAACTCGACCGGGTCGCCGTAGGCGGCGATGCGCGGCGCGATCTGAGCCTTGAGATCGGCGGGCAGCGTCGCATACTCGAGGAGCGCCTTCGGATGGATGCCGACGTTCCGACCGATGATGAACTCGAGGCGCGCGAGTCCCACGCCTTCGTTGGGCAGGCGCTGGAACGAGAACGCGAGTTCCGGGTTGCCGACGTTCATCATGATCTTCGTCGGGCACGGCGGCATGCGATCGAGCGCGACGTCGGCGATCTCGATCCCGATGATGCCCCGATAGACGTGGCCGGTGTCGCCCTCGGCGCAGGACACCGTGACTTCGGCGCCCTCGGCGAGCGTGCGCGTGGCATCGACGCAGCCCACCACCGCCGGAATGCCGAGTTCGCGCGCGATGATCGCGGCGTGGCAGGTGCGCCCGCCGCGGTTGGTCACGATCGCCGCGGCCCGCTTCATCACCGGCTCCCAGTCGGGGTCGGTCATGTCGGTCACGAGGACGTCGCCCTCGCGCACGCGATCCATCTCGGCGGCCGACTTCACCAGCCGCACGACGCCCTGCCCGATCTTCTGTCCGATGGCGCGTCCGCTCGCGAGCACCGGTCCGGTTCCCTTCAATCGGTAGCGCCTCAGTTCCGAGCCGCTCTCCCGCGACTTCACGGTTTCGGGCCGCGCCTGCAGCACGTAGAGCCGGCCATCGACGCCGTCGCGGCCCCATTCGACGTCCATCGCCCGCCCGTAATGCCTCTCGATCGCCACCGCGATGCGCGCGAGTTCGACGACCTCGTCGTCGGAGATCGAGAAGAGGCCCCGCTCCGCTTCGGGAACCGGCACGGTCGCGGTCGAACGTCCTGCCGAGCGATCGTCCGCGAACACCATCTTCACCGCCTTGCCGCCGACGTTCTTGCGCAGGATGGCACCTCGCCCCAGCGCGAGCGTGCGTTTCGACACGGTGAACTCGTCCGGATTGACGGCGCCCTGCACCACGGTCTCGCCCAAACCGTAGGACGAGGTGATGAACACCACCTGGTCGAACCCCGACTCGGTGTCGAGCGTGAACAGGACGCCCGAGGCACCGCGGTCGCTGCGGACCATCCGCTGGACGCCGGCCGACAGCGCGACATCCGCGTGCGCGTAGCCCTGGTGCACCCGATAGGC